>FWWL01000647.1_pt1 | contig 93299 bp, 83 predicted proteins | sample 2228331 | NCBI WGS metagenome assembly FWWL01 (sample SAMEA103939775, study PRJEB20133) | metagenome | reverse complement strand
TTCCGCCGCACAAACAGGCCGGACATATGAAAGCAACCGATCAAATCATCCCGACATAAACGCCTTGCCAAAGGGGGCGTCCACATATGAATCAGTTTGGCTGCGTCGTGCGCGAAAGCGGTCTCGGCACGGGCTGGATCTCGAGCGGCGGCGGCAGCGGCTGGAGCACCGTGCCGGGCTGCGAAGGCTGCGCCGGCGCATTGCTGAAGGGCTCGCGCGGCGCGCCGGGCAGGATGATCGGGCCGGGTTGATCGACCGGCGCGGAGGTCCTGGCCGCGCGCGCCCGCTCCTCGGCTTCCGCCCGCTCGATCCTGCGCCTTATGTCCGCTTCCTGCCGCGCATCCTCGGTCCGCCTGGCCTCCTCGGCGCGCCTTTCCTCGGCCAGCCGCCTGGCCTCCTCCGCGCGCCGCGCCTCCTCCGCCCGCTTCTCCTCGGCGAGCCGGCGTGCCTCCTCGATCCGGCGCGCTTCCTCGGCGCGCTTCTCCTCGGCGATCCGCCTCTCCTCCTCCGCCTTGAGGAACTCGGCGAGCCTGCGCTCGTTCTCGCGTGTTTCGCGCTCGGCCCGCAGCCGCCGCGAATGGGCGGCCCGCTCGCGCGCATCGGCCTCGAAGGCCTCGACCCGCTCGATCTCGCGCGCCAGCGCGCGCGCCGCCACCGCGTTCGACAACGCCCCGACATCGGTCTCGCGCCGCAGCGCCGAGAGCGGCCCACGCCAGGCCACGCCGATCTGCGGCGCATCGGTCGGCCAGCCCTTGGGCAGCGGCCCGAGCGGGCGCAGGCTCAGCCTCAGATCGGCGCTCGTCGCGCGCAGATCGACAAGGCCGCTCGCCTCCGCGCGCAAGCCCGATCGCTCGAACGAGAAGGGCTGCAGCCGCATCAGGCCGCCCGCCAGCGTGAACGGCACCGTCACATCGCCGAGCGACCATGCGGCGCGGTCCAGCTGCTCACTGATGCGTCCCTGCAACCGGGCCGTCTCGCTTTCCGAGGCATCCTCGCCCGTCGCAGCAATGACGCGGCCATAAGCGGCCGGATCGAAGCGGCTGAGGCTGGCGCCAGACAACGTAACGCTGCCCGCGCCACCGAGCCCTGCGACCAGTCGGGCCGGACTCTCGCCCGAACCGCCGGCCTCGACCCGGCCGGAGAGCGTTCCGGTCAGTCCGCCGCCGGTCAGCCCCGCGAGATCGACCTGCGCCAGATCGACCTGGCCGGAGAGCTGGGCGAGCCCGCCCTCGCGCCGAAGACCGAGCCGCCCGGCGACCGTTCCGCCGCCATAGGCCCCGGTCAGGCCCTCGACCCTGATGCCGTCCGGATCGGTCGTCAGTGTGAAGCGCGCATCACGCAGCGGAAAACCATCGGCGGCGATGAGCGCTCGCGTTTCGATGCCGATCGACAGCCCCTGATTGCCGAGCGCGACCGGCGCGCCGAACCGCGTCGTCGACCAGACCGCGCCGGCCGGCGCTGGCGTCGCCCCAAGGGCGCCGGCGATCAGGCCGCGTAGATCGAGCTGCGGCAGCGTCAGCCGACCCGTTATCGCCCCTTCGCGCGGCAGCGTGAGCGCGCCGCGCGCCGTCGTGGCGCCGAGATTGGCGACGAGATCGTCGAGCGAGATCGCCTCGGATGCGAAGCCGATCCGGGCATGGGCGTCGAACAGACCGTTCGGCAGCAGCCGCGCTGACCCCTCCGGCAGGATCTGACCCGGCCCGTCGGCCTGCACGGAGAGTCTGGTCGGTGTCGACGGGTCGCCCTCGACGACGAGCGAAAGTCCGGGGCCGGCAAGCGTCGCGCTCAGCCGGTCCTGGTCGCGCGACAGCGTCAGCAGCCCCTGCCCGCCCCGCTGCGGCGTCGGCAGTCCGAGCGCCGCGAAGACCTGCCTGCGGTCGGCGAGGTCGAATGTCAGCGCGCCGTTGCGCCACTGCCCGGTGGCATCGAGCCGCCCGTCGAGCACGAGCCGCCCGGCCTGCGCCGTGCCGTCGACGACGAGCCCGGTCTCGCCGCCGGGCGCACGCGTTAGCCGGAAGCGGGCATCGAGCTTCGACAACCCGTCGTTGGTGCGCGCCAGCGCCTGACGCACGGTCTCGGGCAGCAGCGGCCCGGCCAGCGCAGCCACCGCCTCGAAGCGCGGCGCGCGGATGCGTCCCGAGATCTCGCCGCCCTCGCTCAGCAGGGCGCCGGTTCCCGACACCGCGACTCCGCCGAAACCGTCGATCGCGAGCCGATCGAGCCGCCAGTTCGCCCCGTCCCTGACGACCACAAGGCTGGCGCTCCCAGGCGGTGCGCTGCGGAAGCGCGCATTGGTCAAAGCGAGGTCGAGCGAAAGATCGCGCTTGCCGGCGAGCCCGGCGAAGCTCTCGGCTGGCGGCAGCGAATTGAGGTCGAGCCCCTGCAGGGCGAGCTTGGCCGAGAGCCGCTCTGGCAGGATGTCGCCGGAACCCTCCAGCCTGATCCCGGACGAACCCGTGACCAGAAGGCGCTCGACGCCGAGCCGGCCGCCATCGAAGGCGGCTACGGCATCGGCGTCGATCCGCCCGAGCCCCGCGACGAGATCGGCCAGCGCCGGATCGAGGCCCGCGCGGGCGAGCACCAGCGCGACACGGCGCGAATCCTCGGCCTTCAGGTTGAAACGGCCGGCTGCGCCGCCTGAATCGAGCGCGCCGCTGGCGCCTATGAGCGCACCCGCGATCCTGACCGAGGCAGACGCCTCGCTCAGGCCGTTCGAATCGAGGCGGCCACGCAAGCCGAAGGCGGAAAAATCCTCGCCGCGCCAGACCAGTTGGTCCAGATCGAGCCCGAGGTCGATCGGCCCCGGCAATCCGAGCAGGGCCCGGATTGCGCCGGGACGCTCGGCCAGCGCGGCGACAAGCGCATCGCCATCGAGCCTGCGCGCCCGCAGCGCCAGCGAGCCGGTGTTGCGGCCGGGCAGGTACTGGCCCTCGCCTTCAAGCCGCGCCGCGCCGCCCGCGATGTCGAGCACCAGCCCCGCAAGATCGAGCTGGCGCGGCCCGCCGCTGACCCGGCCCGAGAGGGCGAGCGCCCCGCCGGGCGACATCGAGAACGCGCCTTCCAGACCGACGCTCAGTCCGCCTGCCGCCGCCGGCAGCAGGAATGAGCCGTCGAAGCCGATCTGCGTCTCTTCGCCGGTCAGCGTCGCCTTGGCGCGCAGGCGGCCCTGGGGTTCCAGCGCGCCCGTCGAGATCCGCAGCGAAGCGCCGTCAACCTCGCCCTCGATACGCCACGGACCTGCCAGCCCGACGGCCGACATCTCGGCCGAGACGGGCGAAAACGTCACCGGCTCCTTGCCCGGCTCGCGCCAGATCACCGCCGAGCGGCGCAGGCTGAGACGGTCGAGACTGGTCTGTGTCGGCAGACCCGCGCCGATGCGCGCCGGCAGCAGGACGCCGCCCGCCTCATCGAGCACGACCGACAGCGTCGCTCCTTCGGCCTGCACATCGGACAGCCGGACCTCGCCGCGCGCCAGCGGTCCCAAAGCCAGTTCCGCCTCGAGTTTTTCGATTGCGACGGAACTCGCCGCGACGCCCGCGGGCCCGATCCGGACATCCGCCAGCGTTAGCCGCGGCGAGGGCAGCAGCCTGAGCTCGATGCCGCCCGCGACCGCAGTCTCGACGCCGAGCGCCGCGCCCAGCCGCGCCTCGATCTGCGGCCGATAGGCCCGCCAGTCGACGAAGCCCGGGCCGATCAGGGCGGCCACTAGCGTCAGCACCAGCAGGCCTGCAAGGACTGTCAGGGTCTCACGCACCGGCTGGCCACATCCCTTTGTTCCGTCGCGCTGTGCTTATCACGGCCCGATCATACCGACAGGATTATGTCGGCAAGTCGCGGCGACATCACGACATTTCGACCCACGAACGTGGGCGGGCCGGCGTCAGCGCGTCACAGGGCGACGATCTTGCCCGGATTGAGGATGTTCTGCGGATCGAGCGCGCGCTTGAGCGCAGCCATGACCGCCAGCGCCTCGGCACCGTGCTCTTGCTCGAGATACTTCATCTTCTTCTGGCCGACGCCGTGCTCGCCCGTGCAGGTTCCGCCCATCGCCAGAGCGCGTTTGACCAGCCGGTCGACGAACCCTTGTGCGCGCTCGACCTCGTCGGGGTCGGCGAGATCGACCAGCGGCTGGGTGTGGAAATTGCCGTCGCCGACATGGCCGGCGATGGGCGCGATCAGGCCGCTCGCCTCGATGTCGCGCTTGGTTTCCTCGACGCATTCGGCAAGTCGCGAGATCGGCACGCAGACATCGGTCGCCACCGATTCCGCGCCGGGTCGGAGCGCGCGCGCCGCCCAGTAGACATCGTGCCGCGCCTGCCACAGGCGCGAGCGATCCTCGGCCTTGGTCGCCCAGTCGAAATCGCCGCCGCCGCAATCGCGCGCAATCTCGCCGAAGCGCTCGGCCTGCTCCTTCACGCCGGCTTCCGAGCCGTGAAACTCGACGAACAGCATCGTCGTCTCGGGCAAAGAGAGCTTGGAATACTGGTTCACGCCCCGGATCATGACGTCGTCGAGCAGTTCGATGCGCGCCACCGGCAGCCCGGTCTGGATCGTCAGGATGGTCGCGTCGCAGGCCGCCTGGACCGAAGGAAACGGACAAACGCCGGCCGAGATCGCCTCGGGTATGCCGTGCAGCTTCAGCGTGATTTCGGTGATGACGCCGAGCGTCCCCTCCGAGCCGATCAGCAAGCGCGTGAGATCGTAGCCGGCCGAGGTCTTGCGCGCCCGCGTCGAGGTCTTGACGATCGAGCCGTCGGCCATGACCGCCGTCAGCGCCAGTACATTGTCCTTCATCGTGCCATAGCGCACGGCGTTGGTGCCCGAGGCCCGCGTCGCCGCCATGCCGCCGATCGAGGCGTCGGCGCCGGGGTCGATCGGGAACATCAGGCCCTGGTCGCGCAGATGCTCGTTGAGCTCCTTGCGGGTGACGCCCGGTTGAACGACGCAGTCGAGATCCTCGCCATGCACGGCGATGACCCGCTTCATCTGCGCCATGTCGATGCAGACGCCGCCATAGGGCGCATTGACATGGCCTTCCAGCGAGGTGCCGGTGCCAAACGCGATAACCGGCACGCCATGCGCGGCGCAGATCTTGACGATCTCGGCGACCTCCTCCGTCGAGTCGGGATAGACCACGGCGTCCGGCGGCTGGTTCGGGATCCAGGTCAGGGTGTGGCCATGCTGCTGGCGCACCGCCAGGCTGGTGACCAGCCGGTTGCCGAAGCGCGCCGCGAGCGCCTGCGTCACCGCCGCGACGGCCTCGCGACCCGGCGGCAGCGATGCGGCCCTTGCGGGGATCTGATGCGATGCGACGGCGGCGAGGCTCATTGTCATATTCCGATATTGGAGCTTTACTACGCCATGCTTCATAGCAGACGCCTGACCGTTGACGACACGGGCAAACGCGTTTGTGTGTTTCGCGGGACGCTGGTCGGGGCGGCGTCTCTCGAACGGACCGAAACCACGCAGGCCCGGCATATGCCGATCTGCCGCCGGGGGAAGAGGAGGTCAGCCATGCAGGACGACAACCGCGCCCCGGTGCTGTTCTTCGCCCCCTTCGTCTCGTCGGTCATGTCGGTCGAGCCGCAATGGATCGACTATAACGGCCATCTCAACATGGCCTACTACCATGTCCTGTTCGACCGCGCGGTCGATGAAGTCTTTTCGCTGGTCGGGCTCAATCAGGACTATGTCGATGCCCGCCACGCCTCGTTCTTCGCGGCCGAATGCCATGTGCTTTACAAGCGCGAGCTGACCGAGAGCGATCAGGTCCGTATCACCGCCCAGCTCATCGCCTTCGACGAGAAGCGCCTGCACTACTATCTCGAGATGCGCCATGCGACCGAGGGCTGGCTCGCCGCAACGAGCGAGAACCTCTCGCTTCATGTCGACATGACGACCCGCAAGGTCTCGCCATTCCCGCCGGACATTCTCGCAAACATCGCCCTGATGAAGGCCGCCCACAGCATGATGCCGCTGCCGGTCACGATCGGCCGCATCATCGGCATGCCGAGGAAGACCGCGATCACCGTCGAGAGCATGACCGGCGAGCGCGAGCCCGAGACACGGCATTGAGCGAGGAGACCGCTCACGCCATGAGGTGCGGTTGCTCACTGTCAAAGGTCTGATGACGCCCTAGCTTCTGCCGGGACACACCATCTCGGAGAGCAAATCCACATGGTCAAGGCGATCTGGAACGGCGCAATCGTCGCGGAATCGGACAGCACGATCGTGGTCGAAGGCAACCATTACTTCCCCGCAGACTCAATCAAGCCGGACCTGTTCAAACCCAGCGGGACGACCTCGACATGCGGCTGGAAGGGGTTGGCGAACTATCATTCGCTGGTCGTCGACGGACAGGAGAACCGCGATGCGGCTTGGTACTATGCCGAGCCGAAGGCAGGCGCTGCCGAGATCAAGGGCCGAATCGCCTTCTGGAGAGGCGTGCAGGTATCGTGAGCCTCCGACCGCTAACCGCATTCAATCGTCGTGATCGGGAATGCGCAGCCTATGCCCGCAGGCCTTGCAATGCACGGCGTCCGGCTCATGCCGCTGCAGCGCGCATTCGGGACAGGCAAAGGTCACCTTGTGAGGCCTGAACACCGCCTGCGCCAGCCGCACGAAAAGCGAGATTCCGACGATCATCACCGCGACGGAGGTCAGCTTGCCACCAATGCCCGGCAAGGTGATGTCGCCGAACCCCGTAGTGGTCACGGTCGCGACCGTGAAATAGAACGCGTCGACATAGCCCTCGACACCGGGTCGTCCCATGAAGAAGAAGGTGTAGATGAAGCCGGTGACGACGAAGAGGAACGTCGTCAGGTTGATCAGCGCCCGCGACACGTCCTCCCACTCGCGGTAGCGCGTCGTGCGCAACTGCTGCCAGAGCACCCCGCGCTGCGACAGCGACCACAGCCTCAAGATACGTAGGAACCCGAAATTCTCGAGGAATTGCGGCGCCAACAGCGTGGCCAGGATGAAGAGGTCGAGCAGCATGGTCGGCTGCCGCAGCGTCCGCGGCACGTTGGTGAAGGCGAGCAGCCGCGCGGCGATCTCGACGATCAGGATCACCGCGACGGAGTAGTCGATCCAGAGGAAGGCCGGCCTGTCGCGGATCAGCGGGGTCGCGATGAAGAAGGCGATGATCAGGACATCGACGATCGTCGTCGCTAGCTGGAAGCGCAGCGCTGCCGCCGATTGTCCATGAAAAAGCTGGCGCAGCCTGTCTCTCAGCGCCGCGAGGCCGGTCGGGTCTGTCGTTTCGCCGGGCGCATCCGTCATCGGGCAGGCGCTAGCACGCCCCCGCGAGATGCGTCCAGTCTGACCGGGCTCAGCTTGCCGGACGCGCCAGCCGGGCCTGAACGGCATAGCCGGCATAGAGCGACCGGCCGACGAAGATAAGGCCGTTCTCCTGCGCCAGCACTTCGCTCACGGCCGGCAGATCGTCGCGCGGCGTCACGTGGAACAAGCGGAGCCAGCGCCGCAGCACCGCCTTGAACGCGCTCGGCAGCCCGGCTTGATCGCCGAAATCGACGATGTGGAGCGAGCCGCCGGGCGCAAGCCGCCGCAGCGCCTCCTCGACCACGCCCTGCCAGGGCGGGATCATCGATAGCGCATAGGAGATGACGATCCGGTCGAAGCCGGCCTTGCCGAACAGCGCCTGCGGATCGAAATCGGTCGCGTCGGCCTGCGCCAGCGCGATGCGGTCCTCCAGCCCGGCCCGCGCCACGCTGGCGCGCGCGGTCTCCAGCATCGCCTCCGAGACGTCGAGGCCATGGCAATTGCAGTGGGGGTAGCGTCGCGCGATCGCGATCAGGTTGCGCCCGGTGCCGCAGCCGATCTCGAGGATGCTGCCGCCCGGCGGCGGGTCGAGCTCGGCGATCAGCCGGTCGCGGCCGAGCAGATAGAACTTCCGGCTGACGTCGTAGATATGGCGCTGACGGCGGTAGATCGCATCCATCAGCGAGGCGGCGTCGCCTCGCGGCGCAATCTCGCTCACGCCCCGGCTCCGCCCAGGACATAGAGGTGGAACCCGCCATAGATCGAGGACCGGTCCTGAGCGCCGAGTTCGCGGCTGCGCGCCTCATCGTAACGCCACTGGTCGAGGATTGCGGCGGGCACGCGGCCCGGCAGAAGGCGCTCATCGGCGGCCGTGCGAAAGATCACGCGCGCGCCGGGTTTGGCGGTACGGGTAATCTGCGTCCACAGCCCAGTGAGATCGGCGTCGTTCATCCAGTCCTGCGCGTCGAGCAGCACATAGGCATCGCAGCTCTTGGCCGGCTGGCTTTCGAGGAATGCGGTAACGGCGCTCTGATGGTAGGCGACGCGGCCGGCGCGCGCCTTCACGTCCGCGAAATTGGCAGCCTGCAGATAAGGCGGCAAGGATGCATCCGGACCGGGCTCGTAGCTGCGCCCAAAGGCCTGCCGGGCGAAGTAGTTGGTCTTGATGTCGAAATCGCAGGCGAGCCTCTCAAGGCGGTGGCGCAGCACGGCGCGGATGCCGCCCTCGCCGTCGCCGGCCAGCGCCTTGTACTGCGCCGGTGGAATCCCGAGCCCGTAAAGCGAGGCCGGCTGGCGCACCAGCCAGCGCACGATGCGCTTGTCGAACACAGGCGCGAGATGCCGGTCGAACAGCACGCGCTGCTCGGCCATGTCGCGGGCCTTCAGCATCACGCGCGGGTCGCAGCCGAGCAGCCGGCCCAGCACATGGCCCGTGCCGATGAACCGCCCGAGCAGCCCGTAGCGGTAGACGTTGCGGGAGAACATACCGATCCGGCGGCGGCCGTCGAGGCCCCTGCCCTCCCAGTACCCGCGAGATGTCGCGTCGAGATGCGGCGCGATCTGGCGGTCGTAGAAGGCGATATTGGCCGCCGACTGCGCCTGGCCAAAAAAGCGCAGAAAATCGGCATGGTCGTCGATCCGCGCCAGCGCCGCGAGCTTGAGCCGGCCGAGCGCGATATGCGCGCCGTTGAGGTCGATGGCGCTGATCCTGGCCGGATCGGCGGTCAGGTAAGACAGGATGTTGCAGGAGCCGGACGCGATCGCGACGACATGATCGTCGGCCTTGAGCGCCAGCGCCTGCATGTCCACGACCGGGTCTTCCCAGATCTGCGGATAGACCAGACCGGAAAAGGCAAAGGTGAACATCCGCTCCAGCACGCCGGCCTTGGACAGGGCCTTGCTGCGATGCACCGCCGAGCCGAGCCCCGCCGTCGTCTCACGCTTGACCGCCCGCGCGCTCTGCATCGAAAACCCCGTCATCGGCCCGCCGATGGCGAGCCGACTAGAGGAGTCGCGTGACGGTTGGGTGACGCCTCTCGCGTGGTCCGCCTATTGCGCGGTGACGCCTGCCGCCTTGATCACCGGCGTCCATTTGTCGACTTCGGCGCGGACATGGGCGCCGAGCGCGGCCGAGGTCTGGCCGGCGGCATCGGGGATCTCGCAGCCCAGTTCGAGCAGCCGCTTGCGCACGGCCTCATCCGCGAGCGCCGCCCGTCCGGCGGCGTTGAGCCTGTCGACGATCTCCTTGGGTGTGTCCTTGGGCGCGAAGATCGCGTTCCAGCCGACCGCCTGGAAGCCCGGCAGGCCGCCCTCCGCGCTGGTCGGCACCTCCTTGGCGACATCGAGACGCTTTGGCGTGGCGACGACATAAGTCTTGAGATTGCTCAGCTGCGGCACGATGCCGACGGTCTGGTCGCAGACATAGTCGAGCTGCTTGGCCAAGAGCGCGTTCATCGCCGGTCCCGACCCCCTGAACGGCACATGCTGCACCGGAGCCTTGATCAGGTGGTGGAAGAACACGCAGGTCAGGTGCGAGGTCGAGCCGACGCCGCCATGGCCGTAATTGTATTTCCCGGGATTGGCCTGCAGCAGCGCCACGAACTCCTGCAGCGTGTTGGCCGGGAAGTCCTTGTGCGCGGAGATCAGCATCGGCGTGCCGGCTGTGTTGATCACCGGCGCGAAATCGGTGCGCGGGTCATAGGCGAGGTTGGGATACAGGCCGACCGAGGCCGAATGCGTGCCGAGATTGCCCATCATGATGGTGTAGCCATCGGGCGTCGCGCGCGCGATCCGCAGCGAGCCGGTGGTGCCGCCGGCGCCGGCGACGTTTTCGACCACGATCGTCTGGCCGAGCGTGCGCGCCATGTGGTCGGAGACGATGCGGGCGATGATGTCGGTCGGCCCGCCGGCGGCGAACGGCACGACCATGGTGATCGAGCGGCTGGGGTAGCTCTGCGCTTGGGCGGAGGCCAAGAGGCCAAAGACGGCAAGAAAAGCGATGATGAAGCGCAGCATGGGTGTCCTCCCGTTTGCGGCCCTCGCTTTCGTGGCGAACCGGCCATCTTGTATGGTGGCTACGATGCCGCAGGCGAACGCCGCCGGGCAATGGCTTTGGAGATCATAATGAAAACGTATCGCATCGCCGCCATCCCCGGAGACGGCATCGGCGTCGAGGTGATCGCGGCCGGCGTTGAGGTTCTGCAGGCGCTGGCGGCGCGCGACGGCGGTTTTGGCTTCCGCTTCGACCATTTCGACTGGGGCTCTGATTACTACAAGCGCACCGGCCTGATGATGCCCGAAGACGGCCGCGAGCAGATCAGGGGCCACGACGCGATCTTCTTCGGTGCGGTCGGCGCGCCCGACGTGCCCGACCACGTCACGCTCTGGGGCCTCAGGCTCGCGATCTGCCAACCCTTCGACCAATACGCCAATGTCCGTCCGACCCGCGTCTTGCCCGGCATCACCTCGCCCTTGCGCAACGTGTCAGGGCCGGAGCTCGACTGGGTGATCGTCCGCGAGAACTCGGAGGGCGAGTACGCCGGCGTCGGCGGGCGCGTCCATAAGGGCTTTCCCGAGGAGGTCGCGACCGACGTCTCGATGATGACGCGCTCCGGCGTCGCCCGGATCATCCGCTTCGCCTTCAGGATCGCGCAATCGCGCCCGCGCAAGCGGCTGACGGTCGTGACCAAGTCGAACGCCCAGCGCCACGCCATGGTGATGTGGGACGAGATCGCGGCCGAGGTCGCGACCGAATTTCCCGACGTGACCTGGGACAAGATGCTGGTCGACGCCATGACGATGCGGATGGTGATCAAGCCCGGCAGCCTCGACACCATCGTCGCGACCAATCTCCATGCCGACATCCTGTCCGACCTCGCCGCTGCGCTGGCGGGCTCGCTCGGCATCGCCCCGACCGCGAACCTCAACCCGGAGCGCGCCTTCCCCTCGATGTTCGAGCCGATCCATGGCTCGGCCTTCGACATCGCAGGCCAAGGCATCGCCAATCCAATCGGCACCTTCTGGACCGCGACGATGATGCTTGACCATCTCGGCGAGCCGGCCGCCTCGGCGAGGCTGATGCGCGCGATCGAGCGGGTGACGGCCGATCCGGCCTTCCATACGCCCGATCTCGGCGGCAGCGCGACGACACGTCAGGTCACCGACGCGGTGATCGCGGCGATCGCCGGCGACAACGCCTGAAGCGGGCTCAACAGGATCGTGAAGCGATTTGAGCCTCCAAGGGGCTGAAATCGCAGCTGCGATCGCCATATTGCTCGCAATGCGCAAGAGCCGGATCGCAACGCGACCGGTCCTTCCGGCCAGGGAGATGCATCATGGGTCTGATGAGCCTTTTCGGCAGCGAGACGAAGAAAAACGGGCAGTTCGAAGTCGAACTGACCGAAGCCGAGTGGCGCGCGAAGCTAACGCCGGAGCAGTACCGCGTGCTGCGCGAGCACGGCACGGAGCGGCCCGGCTCCTGCGCGCTGAATTTCGAGAAGCGCGCCGGAACCTTCTCCTGCGCCGGCTGCGGCAACCCGCTCTTCACGAACCAGACCAAGTTCGAGAGCGGCACCGGTTGGCCGAGCTTCGACAAGCCGCTGGAGGGCGCGGTCGGCACCTCGCAGGACAACTCATTCCTGATGTCGCGCACCGAGGTGCATTGCGCCCGCTGCGGCGGCCATCTCGGCCATGTCTTCCCCGACGGCCCGCCGCCGACGGGCCTGCGTTACTGCATGAACGGCGTCGCGATGGATTTCGCGCCGGCCGACGGATCGCAGGCCTGAAATGGGCACGCGCCGCACGCTTCTCGCCGGGCTCGCCATCGCGGCCGGCCTTGGTTTTTCCGCCGCCGGCTTCGGCCAAGAGTCCGCCAAGCCGGCGACCGCTACGGCAATCTTCGCCGGAGGCTGCTTCTGGTGCATGGAGCCGCCCTTCGACGCACTTCCGGGCGTGATCTCGACGACCTCGGGATATACCGCCGGACACACGGTCGATCCGACCTATCAATCGACATCCAGTGGCAAGACCGGCCACACCGAAGCGGTGAAGATCGTCTACGATCCGTCCAAGGTCAGCTACGAGAAGCTGCTTCACGTCTTCTGGCGCAACCATGACCCGCTGACCGCCAACGCCCAGTTCTGCGACCGTGGCTCGCAATACCGCGCTGGCATCTATTTCGGTTCGGAAGAAGAGCGGAAACTGGCCGAGGCCTCTAAGGCGGAACTGGAGAAATCAGGCCGCTTCCAGTCGAAGATCACCACCGAGATCGTGGCGCAGACGGCGTTTTACGACGCAGAGGATTATCATCAGGACTATTATCAGAAGAACCCGATCCGCTATAAAATCTACCGCACAGGCTGCGGCCGCGACCGGCGGCTGAACGAACTCTGGGGCGCGGAGGCCGGCGGCGGCCAGTCTTGACGCCGTCGCCTAAAGCGCCGGCACAGCCCGCCGCGCCAGCGATGCCGCGTCGATGCCCGTCGGCAGCGCCCCGAAATGCCCCGACCAGCGCCCGTCCAGCCGCGTCGCGACAAAAGCATCGGCGACATCTTGCGAAGCGTAGCGCAGCAGCAGCGAGCCCTGCAGCATCAGCGCCAGCCGCTCGACCAGACGTCGGGCCTGCCCCTCATGCCGCGTCAACTCCGGCAGGTCGTCTTGCAGCGCCGCCAGCGCCGCATCGTAGCGCCGGTCGACGCCGCGCGCCGACCCGCACTCGTCCAGCACGGCCGCCAGCGAGCCCGGCTCACGCTCCAGCGAGCGCAGCACGTCGAGGCAGATGACGTTGCCCGAGCCTTCCCAGACCGAGTTCAGCGGCGCCTCGCGATAATGCCGCGCCAGCGGGTGCTCTTCGATGAAGCCATTGCCGCCGATGCATTCGAGCGCCTCGACGACGACGGCCGGCGTCCGCTTCGCCACCCAGTATTTCGCGATCGGCGCGCCGATGCGGGAGAGCAGCCTTTCGCTCTCGCTGTCCTCTTGCCGGTCGACGGCGGCGAACAGCCGGAACGCCAGCCAGGCCGCGGCCTCCGTCTCGACCGCGAGATCGGCGAGCACGGCCTGCATGATCGGCTGGTCAATCAGGCGGCGCTGGAAAGCAGAGCGATGCGCCGCGTGATGGGCGGCCTGCGCCACGCCCTGGCGCATCAGCCCGGCTGATGCAGCCGCGATATCGAGCCGCGTATTGTGGTTCATCGACAGTCCGGCGCGCAGGCCTCGTCCGGGCTCGCCGATGAGATGGCCGATCGCGCCGCGAAACTCGACCTCCGAGGAGGCGTTCGAGCGGTTGCCGCATTTCTCCTTGAGTCGTTGGATCGCGACGCCGTTGCGGCGCCCGTCCGGCAGCCAGCCCGGCACCACGAAGCAGGAGACGCCCTCCTGCGTCCGCGCCAGCGTCAGGAACACGTCCGAATGCGGCACGGAGAAGAACCATTTCTGGCCGCTGATCGAGAACGTGCCGTCGCGGTTGTCCTGCGCCACGGTTTGCGTCTGCCGCAGGTCGGAGCCGCCCTGCGTCTCCGTCATCGCCATGCCGACGGTCGCGCCCGTCTTGCACGATGCTGGCCCCTGACGTCTGTCATAATGGTTCGAGGTGATGAGCGCGCCCCAGTCGGCCCAACGGGCGACATCCTGTCTCAGAACCGGAATGGCCGAATAGGTCATGCTGATCGGGCAGCAGACGCCGCTTTCGCAACCATACCAGAGATATTGCAACGCCGCCCTCGCCACCTGCGCGCCGGGCCGCGGCTCGTTCCAGCACAACGCATGCGTCTCCTGCGCGATGGCGAGGCCCATCAGTTCGTGCCAGGCCGGGTGAAACGCGATCTCGTCGATGCGATGGCCGAAGCGGTCGTGGCTGCGAAGTTCCGGCGTGAAACGGTTGGCCAGCCGCGCCAGTTCCTGCGTCCCGGCCGCGCCGACCACGCGGCCGGCCTCGTGCAGCCGCTCGCCCGCCCAGTCCGCGCCAAACGCCGCCATCGCCGCAGACAGCACCGGGTCGGCGGCATAGGCGTCGTAGTCGCTGAGCGGCGGGACCTGGTTGGTCACCTCATGGCTGGAGACGGGCTGCGCCATGGCCGCTACTGCCCGATCAGCACTTCGACGAAATAGACCGGCTTTTTGCCGACACCGGAGTGAAGACAGACGAAAGCCGCGTTGCGCGCCCCTCCATCGTCGATGAACTGGGCCCTGCCGAGATATTCGGTCGAAACATGGACGCCGCCGATCTTCCGGTCGAAGCGGTTCTCGATCAGGCTGTCGCCGCGCGCGATCCGGACCGATTTCAGGCTGCCGCCGTCGCGTTTTGACTCCGCTATGGCGAAGATTTCGCAATCGCGCAGGAAATCCTGCGGCGATTGAGCCCGTGCGGCGGCCGTCGACAGAGCCGCGAGAACCGTTAGCAACAGTCTGGTCATTGGCATGCTTGTCCGCCTGAGGTCACGCGAACGATCCATCGCCGACGATCGCAAGACAAGAGCCGCGCGATCGTTTCCGGGGACCGGCGGCGCGCAAGGGGCGCAATTGCCAAAGCGACGCCCTATATTGCCAAGAGAACGAATCACGATCACCCAACGAAATTCTGCAGGCATAGCCCATCTTGTCCGACCAAGGCCTCACCTCTGCTCCCCTGCCCCGCCCCGGCGGGCTAGCCGCGCGTGCGCAGGCCGCGCCCTCGGCCGGCTATCTCTCGGGCCTCAACCCGGAGCAGCGCCTTGCCGTCGAGGCGACGGACGGTCCCGTACTGGTGCTGGCGGGCGCCGGCACCGGCAAGACCCGCGTCCTCACCACCCGCATCGCCCATCTGATCGCGACCAACCGCGCCTTCCCCTCGCAGATCCTCTCCGTGACCTTCACCAACAAGGCCGCGCGCGAGATGAAGGAGCGCGTCGCCCATCTCGTCGGCCCGGTCGCCGAGGGCATGCCCTGGCTCGGCACCTTCCACTCGATCTCGGCCAAGCTCCTGCGCCGCCACGCCGAGCTGCTCGATCTGCGCTCCGACTTCACAATCCTCGATACCGACGACCAGATCCGCCTGATGAAGCAGGTCATCGCGGCCGAGGGCATCGACGAAAAACGCTGGCCCGGCCGCATGCTGGCGGGCTTCATCGACTCATGGAAGAACCGCGGCCTCGCGCCCAAGGACGTCGCGCCCGGCGAAGCCGCCGTCTTCGCTAACGGCAAGGGCGGCAAGCTCTACGCCGCCTATCAGGATCGGCTGAAGACGCTGAACGCCGTCGATTTCGGCGACCTGCTGCTGCATTGCCTGACGCTGTTCCGTGAGCATCCGGATGTGCTGGCGACTTATCACGAGCGCTTCCGATACATCCTCGTCGACGAGTATCAGGACACCAACACCGCGCAGTATCTCTGGCTGCGGCTGCTGGCGCAGGGCCGCCGCAACATCGCCTGCGTCGGCGACGACGACCAGTCGATCTATGGCTGGCGCGGCGCGGAAGTGGACAACATCCTGCGCTTCGAGCACGATTTTCCGGGCGCGACCGTCGTCCGGCTGGAGCGCAACTACCGCTCGACCGGGCACATCCTCGCCACCGCCTCCAAACTCATCGCCCGCAACGAGGGCCGACTCGGCAAGACGTTGCGCACCGAAGACGAGGCCGGCGAGAAGGTCACCATCACCGGAGCCTGGGACAGCCAGGAGGAAGCCCGTCTGATCACCGACGAGATCGAGGCGATGCAGTCCAAAGGCGAAAACCTCGCCGAGATCGCCGTGCTGGTGCGGATTTCAGCCCAGATGCGCGAGCTTGAGGAGCGCTTCGTCCAGACGGGCGTGCCCTATCGCGTCATCGGCGGCCCTCGCTTCTACGAGCGCGCCGAGATCCGCGACGCCATGGCGTATCTGCGCTGCGTCGTCAGCCAGAGCGACGACCTCGCCTTCGAGCGCATCGTCAACCAGCCCAAGCGCGGCTTGGGGGACGCTACCATTCAGATCCTGCATAACCACGCCCGCGCGAGCCAACTCTCGCTGCTGCAGGCGGCGCGCGTCGTGGTCGAGAGCGACGAGTTGAAGCCCAAGGCCCGCACCGCGCTGCGTGAACTGGTCGAGGCCTTCGCGCGCTGGAGCGCCCGCTCCGAGCATATGCGCCAGGGCGAGCTCGCCGAACTCGTGCTGGAGGAGTCGGGCTATACCGAGATGTGGCAGAAGGACCGCTCGGCCGATGCCGCCGGCCGGCTGGAGAACCTCAAGGAACTCGTCCGCTCGCTTGACGAGTTTCCGGACCTGCCCTCCTTCCTCGAACACGTCTCGCTGGTGATGGACGCCGACACCGCCGAGGGCGCGGCGCGCGTTTCGATCATGACCCTGCACGGCGCGAAAGGACTTGAGTTCGACACGGTCTTCCTGCCCGGCTGGGAGGAAGGCCTGTTCCCAAGCCAGCGCGCGCTCGACGAAAGCGGCCGCGCCGGGCTGGAGGAAGAGCGCCGGCTCGCCCATGTCGGCCTGACGCGGGCCCGCAAGCGGCTGAAGCTCTATTTCGCCTCGAACCGGCGGATTCACGGACTCTGGCAATCGAGCCTGCCGAGCCGCTTCATCGACGAATTGCCGGAGGAGCATGTCGAGGTCGTGCAGGCCGCCTCGAACTATTCGCAAGGCGGCTACGGCGCTTCGCGCTTCGACCGCATGGAGAGCTTCGGCTCCAGCTACAACACGCCCGGCTGGCAGCGCGCGCAGGAGAACAAGGCGCGGGAAAGCGGTGGAAAGGGCGGCGGTAGCGCCGGCTTTTCCGAGAGCGGCAACAGCTTCGGCTTCGGCGGAAACCGCCAGCGCGGCCCTCTCCTGATCGAGGGCGAACTCACCGCAAAATCGAGCGGCTCATCGGCCTATGACGCGGGCGCGCGCGTCTTCCACGTCAAGTTCGGCCCGGGCTCGGTGGCGAGCGTCGACGGGAACAAGCTGACGGTGGATTTCGACAAGGCCGGGCGGAAGATGGTGCTGGACAGCTTTGTGCAGGGGGTGGGGTGATCGCAGGGCCGCGGCGGCTTGATTGCAAGGGCCGACGCTTTCGTGGATTGGTAGCGCATGCGGCGCGCGGCCTTGCCTCAGAAAGACGGGATCAGAAGGCTGCGTTGCGCTGCCTGGGATGGGTTTTCTGCCGTCGCGATCGCTCGCGACCCCGGCGAGCATTTGATCATCCATGATGAGTTGGCGCTGGCCGTCCCGCTGATCGACATGGCCGGCTCGAGCGTCGCTATCGACGGGGCCCGACTGGCTTGCGCCAATGGACATATCGGCACCCATTGCGTCGTACCGGCGGGCGCAAGCCTGCTGGGCCGATGGCCGAACGCGACGGATTATCTGATCGTCAAGTTCGCGGCCGATTTTTCGGAGCGGTTTGGCGAGGATGGCATCGGGCCCCCGCTGCGGAATCTCGCACCCAGCAGCGGCGTTGACGACGCCGTCCACCGCCTGAGCCTGCTCCTCCGCGACGAGTTGGAGAACGGCGGCGCGCGCGGCAGGCTCTATCGCGAGGCGCTCGCGATCGCTTTGGCGGCTGCGATAACCAGGGACCCGCGGGAAACGCCCGCGCTCGCGCCTTCGATCGCGCGGCGAATGCGGCCGGCGCTCGATTTCATGCATGACAATCTCGAACGCGACATCGGCATCGCGGCGTTGGCCGGGTGCGTCCGCCTGTCGCCGCGGCAGTTCACCCGTCAGTTCCGGGCCGCGTTGGGGGTGGCGCCGCACCAATACCTGCTGGATCAACGGATCGCACGGGCCAAGCAGTTGCTGAGCCATGGGGATCAACCCATGGCCGTGATCGCGGAGCGCTGCGGCTTCGGAACGCTGAGCCACTTCAGCAGGACGTTCCGGGCTAGGACCGGCGCGACGCCGGCTCGCTTCCGCGCCGAAGCGTAGGCCGCCCGTCGCTTTTGCGCAAACGCGCGACGGATTTGGGCAAAGCTTCGCCCATGGCGATATGGCACCTTGACGACCAAGCGGCCTATCCTTCTGGCCGATGCGAGGTGACCATGCTTTCGATCCTCAGGTTCGCTCTGGCTGGCCTCGCCGCGCTGGCGACGGAATCCGCTCCCGCTCAGGCCCTGCCAGAACCTCCTGTGGCGCGGGTCCCCAGCAGCACGCTGGTCGGCCTGCCCAAGGGCTCGTTCCTGGAGAGCATCGTGGCGACGCAGGATGGGCGGCTGCTGGTGGCCGACCACGCCAACCACCTGCTGCTGCGCTTCGACCCTGCCTCCGGTCGGCTAGAACAGCTTGCGAAACTCGATTTCGAGGTGCGCGGCCTGGCACTCGATCTCGACGACGGCCTGTTCGCCAGCGGCAAGGCCGAAAATGGGCGGGAATCGATCTTCCGGATCGACGCATCAGGGCGGGTCACGGTCGTCGCAGAACTGCCGGACGCCAAATTCCTCAACGGGATGGCTCTTCTGCAGCCCGGCGTGCTGCTGGCGGCCGATTCCTTCGGCGACGCGCTCTGGCGCATCGATACGCGCTCGGGGCGGGTCGATGCCTGGTTCCGGGACGCCAGGATAGGGCCGAACCCTCAGCTTCCGCAGATTCCCGGCGGCAACGGCGTGAAACTCAGGAACGGCGCGGTCTATCTCTCCAACTCGGGCCGCGCCGAAATCTGGCGCATCGGCATCCTGCCCGGCGGCCAGGCCGGGGAAGCCAGCCTGCACGCCAAAAATCTGCTGATCGACGACTTCGCCTTCGCGGCCAACGGCGATCTCTACGGCACGACGCATATCCTGAACTCGGTTGTGGTCTTGGCGACGGACGGCGCCAGGCGGACGATCGCGCTCGCCGAGGATGGCGTCACCGGGTCGACCGCGCTCGTCTTCGGCACGGGCAAGAACGACCGGACAACGGTCTATGTGGTCGGCGACGGCGGCATCTTCCAGCCGCCTCCCGGCGGTGTCGTTGCGCCGGGCATCGTTGCGTTGAGCGCCGGCGTCGGCGGCCTCGTGCGCGAGGACGCTCTCTCCTGGGTTCCGCGCCCGGCCACGATCGCCCAGGTGGAGACGCATCTGGTGCAATGCGAGACCGCCTCCGGAACAGCCGCATTGCGCGCGACGGTCGGAGCCCGCTATTTGCGCTACCTTGAGCTCAACAACGACCGCATCGCCTTCGCAGGCCAGCTCTATGCGCGGGGCGGCGACGAACCCACCGCGCGGCTCTACTTCGTCGAGATGAATTCTCCCGAGAGCGCGCGCCGCTACATCGAGGCCTCGCCCTACTATGCCGCCGGAATGTATTCGGCCTGTACGACGACGCCGTTCAAGGCCATCCTGGGCAGCCGTCTCGGAGGCGTGGCGTGGCCCGATGAGGCGTCCAGATCGCGCTGAGACCGCACAAAGCGGCGGAACCGACCCGGATCGCGGCGCGCACGAGCGCGAATGACATCCGCGCCTCGCCCTGCTAATCCCCCATCATGCGCGAAGGCCTTCTCCCCGCGACGGTTGCGACCGTCCTCGAACTTTCGACCTCTGGCGAGAAGGCGCGCGCGCTGACCGAACTTCTGGGCGAGGTCTTCGACCCCACCGAGACCGCGATCTCGGCCTTCGAGATCGAGACCGGCGTCACCACGCTCTCGCTCAACGCGCCCTGGAAGGTCGAGATCTATTTCGCGACGCATCCCGACGAGGATGCGGTGCGCGACATGCTGCGCCCCATCGTCGGCGACGTGGTCGACTCAACGCCCTTCGCGACCGTCAACCAACAGGACTGGGTCGCCGCCTCGCTCGATGGCTTGAAGCCCGTCCGCGCCGGCCGCGTGCTCGTCCATGGCGCGCATGACCGCGATGCGGTGAGGATCAACGATGTCGGCATCGAGATTCCGGCCGCGCTCGCCTTTGGCACCGGCCACCACGGCACCACGGCAGGCTGCCTGCTCGCGCTCCATGCGGAACTGAAGCAGCGCCGTCCGAGACATGCCATCGACGTCGGCACCGGCACGGGAATTCTCGCGCTCGCGCTGGCGAAGCAGATCAGGCGCAAGGTCGTCGCTGGCGACATCGACGCTATCGCAGTCGAGGTCGCGGCTCACAACGCCCGAGTCAATCATGCGCCACATGGGCTCGATCTCTATGTCGCACCGGGCTTGCGCCACGCCAAGGCGAACCGGCCGCGCCATTTCGACCTCGTCTTCGCCAACATCCTGGCGGGCCCCTTGCGCCGGCTGGCGCCGTCGATCGCGCGCGTGCTCAGCGACGACGGCACGATCATCCTGTCGGGCCTGCTTGCCATGGACGTCGCCGGCATCGTCTCGGCCTATCGGCATCAGGGGCTTTATCTCGCCCGCCGGTCGCTGCGCGAGGGCTGGGCGACTCTGGTCATGAAAAAAGGCGGCGCGGCCCCAAGACCGCGCCGCCTTCGATAGGCGACAAAGCTGTCTCGCCGGACTGCCGGCGCGGGCGCTCAGAAGCCGATATGGCCGTAGCGCTGTTCAGCCTCGGCCTGCATGGCGCGGGCGTCGTGCCAGACAGCGGAGGTGAAGCGGGCCGCGTCGACGACCCAGTGATAAGCGTGCTTGACGATGGCGATCATGATGATGGTCCAGTGTTTGCCGAACGGCGCGAGGCCTGCTGCGGCGTGAGAACGGAATGAGGCGAAGGCTCGGCGCAGAGGCTCAGCGATTGAACGGCAGCGCGGCGTCGTTTTTCAGGGTCGCCTGCGGAAAGCCGCCCAGCACGATCTCGGCCTCGTTGACGAGGTAGGAGCGGGCGCGCAGCTCGCGAATGGCGGAGCGGCGGCGGCTTTCGACCATCGCCGCATAGAGGCGCTGCCAGAAGCCCGGGCCGGCGGTGGTGGATGCCTTGGCGGCCTCCGAGGCCAGCAGCGAGGCGGTGGTGTTCGTCAGATAGGTCATAGGGTCTCTCCAACAGCGAAACGAAGGACAGTCCCGGTCGCTTCCTCGTTCTCTTATGCGACTAAAGTGGGCTCTCTTCGCACTTGCGAGAAGATGATTTCGCAGATGCGAGACATGCGTTCAACGCATGCGATGCGTCGTATTTCATTAATGATTGCGGAATTCGCATAGCAATGAGGCAGCGCGCCCTTTCGCAGTGCAGCATCAGCCTTTCAAAAAGCAGCCGCAAACGCCGCTTTTCCGCTGGTCATCGCAGGGCGGAGACGCGAGCATGCCGGAAATGACCGCATCCGGACCCGCCATGACCGAATCGCCTGCCGCCATCTGCCGCTTTCAGTCCTTCGCCGAGCCGAGCGACCCGTCGCAGGTCGCGCCCCGAATTGCCGCCCTGCGCGCTGCGCTCGCCGAGCACCAGCTCGACGGTTTCATCGTGCCGCGCGCCGACGAGCACCAGGGCGAATATGTCCCCGCGCACATGGCTCGCCTCGCCTGGCTGACCGGCTTCACCGGCTCGGCCGGCGCGGCCATCGTGCTGGCCGACACGGCGGCGCTGATCGTCGACGGGCGCTACACCATCCAGTCCGCCGCGCAGACCGACACGGCCGTCGTCACGCCAACGAAGATGGAGGAGACGCCGCTTGAGCGCTGGATCGAGCAGAACCTGCCGACAGGCGGCCGGCTCGGCTACGACCCATGGCTCCACACGGTGGATGGCGTCGCCAAGCTGGAAAAGGCGGTCGCGGCTGCGGGCGGCACGCTGGTCGCGCTGGCGGAAAACCCGATCGACAAGATCTGGAACGACCGCCCCGCACCGCCCACTGCGCCCGTCAAGGCGCATCGCGCCGAGTTTGCCGGAGAAAACCCGGCGGAAAAGCTCGCGCGCATTCAGGAGGCGCTGGTCAAGGCGAAGGTCGATGCGCTGGTGGTCTCGGACCCGCATGCGCTGGCCTGGACCTTCAATGTCCGTGGCGGCGATGTCGAGCATACGCCGCTGCCGCTCGGCTACGCCATCGTCCCGCGCGAGGGCCGGCCCACCGTCTTCCTCGCGGCCGAGAAGATCACCAACGAGGCAGGAGACGCCATCGGCGCGGTCGGTGAGATCGCCCCGCCCGGCGCGCTGAAAGCACAGTTGGAGGCGCTGGGCGCGGCCGGCGCAAAGGTCAGGCTCGACGCGGCGACTGGCGCATCCGCACTGGCGACACTGATCAGGGATGCAGGGGGCACGCCGGACGCCGGCCCCGATCCGATCGCGCTGATGAAGGCGCGCAAGAACGAGGCCGAACTCGCCGGCGCGCGCGCCGCCCATCTGCGCGACGGCGCGGCCATGGTGCGTTTCCTGTCATGGCTGGAGCGCGAAGCGCCCAAGGGCGGGCTGACCGAGATCGACGCCGTCGCCGCGCTCGAAGCCGAGCGCCTGAAGATCGGTCTCCTTAAGGACGTCTCCTTCACCACCATCGCCGGCGCGGGACCAAACGCCGCTCTGCCGCATTACCGGGTGACGGAGGCGAGCAACCGGCCGATCGAGCCCGGCATCTTCCTGGTCGATTCCGGCGGGCAGTACGAGGACGGCACCACCGACATCACGCGGACCATGGCCGTCGGCGAACCGACCGCGGAAATGCGCGACCGCTACACCCGCGTCCTGAAAGGGCATCTGGCGATTTCGCGCGCGCTCTTCGTCAAGGGCACATCCGGCGCTCAGCTTGATGCGCTGGCGCGGCTGCCACTCTGGCAGGCCGGGCTCGATTTCGACCACGGCACCGGCCACGGCGTCGGCAGCTATCTCTCGGTGCATGAGGGGCCGCAGCGGCTCTCCAAGCTCGGGACGACGCCGCTGGAGCCGGGCATGATCCTCTCCAACGAGCCCGGCTACTACAAGCAGGGCGAATACGGCATTCGCATCGAGAACCTGATCGTCGTCGAGGAGCGCGCCATTCCCGGCGGCGACCGAACGATCTACGGTTTCGAGACGATCACCTTCTGCCCTTATGAGCGCGCACTGATCGATTTGAATCTGCTCGACGATGGCGAGATCGCCTGGATCAACACCTATCACGCGCAGGTCTGGCGCCATCTCGCTGGGTCCGTCGAGGGTGAGGCGAAGGATTGGCTGGAGAAGGCATGTCTGCCGTTGTGAGGGCGCCGCTGCTCCCTTTTCCCCCTGCGGGATAAGGGAGAGCCAGCGCTACACCACCGCCCGCAACGCCACCACCGCCACCACCCCGACCACCACCACACCCAGCACCGGCAGACGCGTCGCCGCCAGCGCGGCGATCGCCGTCGCGCCTGTCTCTGCCCAGCCCGTCGCGAGCGCGCTCGGCGCGATCACCGCGATCAGCACGGCTGGCGGGATGGCGTCGAAAGCCGCCTGCGCGCGAGGCGACAGGTCGAGCCGCCCGGCCAGCGCCAGCCCCGCGGCCCGCGTCGCATAGGTGACGAGCGCCATGCCGAGAATGGCGACGAGGTTCAGCGTGTCGAAGCTCATGCCTGGGCCTCGCCGACGCTCGCATGCCCGCGCGCCGCAGCCCACCACGCGGCGCTGAGCCCGCACAGGGCGCCGGCCAGCACATGCCACGGCGGCCCGGCGAGCCTGTAGGTCAACGCAGACGAAATCCCTGCCGCCGCCACGGTCCAGGCCGTGACGCGGCCCTTCCAGAAGGCTGCGACGAGCGCGATGAAGATCGCGGTGAAAGCAAAATCGGCCCCGAAACGGCGCGGATCGCCGAGCGCGGCACCGATCAGCGAACCCAAAGTCGCAACGCCGACGAAGCACAGGACGAAAGGCACGGTCATGGCGAACCAGTAGGCCGGCGTCAGCCGATGGGTGCGCGCCCGCTTTTCGGCAAGCGCCCAGTTCTCGTCGGCCATGTAGTAGAGCCCGCCGAGCCGTTGCCCCGGCGTGAAGCCCTGCAACTTGGGCACCAGCGACGCACTCATCAGCACATGGCGCGCATTGATCAGCAGCGTCGAGAAGACCAGCGCCCCGATCGGCGCAGGCGTGGCCCAGAGCTCGACCGCCGCGAACTGCGCCCCGCCGGCGAAGACGAGCGCGCTCATCAGCGCCACTTCCAGCGGCGACAAGCCCTTGCCGGCGGCGAGCGCCCCGAACAAAAGCGCGACCGGCACGGCCGCCAGCATGGCAGGCCAGATGTCGGACAGGCCCATCCGGGCATCGTCGAAGGCTGATGGCATGATGGGCACGCTCAGGAAAGATGGGCCGCCCGGAACGCGCCCGGCGTCACGCCATGGCGCGCCTTGAAAGCGCGCGTCAGATGGGCCTGGTCGCAGAAACCGGTCGCGGCGGCGACCTCGCTTGGCATGTCGCCGGCCCGCAGCCTTTCGCGCGCCCGGCGGATGCGGACATCGACGAGATAGGCATGCGGCGTCAGCCCGGTCTCGGCGCGGAAGGCGCGGATCAGGTGATGACGCGGCAGGCCGGTGAGCCGCGACAGATCGGCCAGCGACAGATCCTCCTCGAAGCGCTCCTCGACGATCGCGCAGGCGAGCGCGACAGGCCCTGCCTCGCGCCCGAGCGCGGCCACAGGCCAGAGGGCGTGCAGAGACAGGCAGCGCGCATAGAAGCGCAGCAGCATCTCCTCGCCAGCAAGCGCATCGCGACCCTGCTCGATGACGCGATGCGCGGCCGAGAACATCGCTGCGCCCTCCGCGTCCGCGACCAGCGGCTCGCGGAAAAAGGGCGTCGCGCCGGTCTCCCGTCCGGCAAGCGAGCCCGCCACCTCGCGCAGCAGCCCGGTCTCCGGATAGGTCATGCGATAGCTGTAACCCTGCCCGACCGGCTCGCCGTCATGGGTCTCGAGCGGATTGACGAAGGCGATCTGCCCCGGCCGCGCATAATGCCGGACGCCGCGTACGCGAAAAGTCTCGCAGCCGGCTTCGATCACGCCGATCACGAAGCTCTCATGCCGGTGCGGCGCGTAGCTATGGCTGCGGAAGGTCGCGGCCAGGCAGTCCAGCCCGCCGAAGCGCGCCGCCGGAAACATTTTTGCCCGCTCGCCGGCGGCCAGCGGCTCCAGCCTCAGCGTCTCGCTCTGGGTGATCGCATCCATGAAGCGAGGATATGCGATGCCGGAGCTATCGTGTCTTGAAGAAAAGTGATGGTCAGGATCAACCGCCCACCAACGCGAACCACCCCGCCTCGTCGATGACCTGCACGCCATGCTTGGCGGCGTCCTTGAGTTTCGACCCCGCGCCCGGCCCCGCCACCAGAAGGTCGGTCTTCGACGAAACAGAGCCCGCGACCTTCGCTCCCAGCCGCTCGGCCATGGCCTTTGCCTCGTCGCGCGTCATCTGCTCGAGCGCCCCGGTGAAGACGACGATCTTGCCCGCGACGGGGCTGACGGAGGCGACCGCCTCCAGCGGCTGTGGTGTCACCTGCGCCAGCAGTCGCTGGAGCATCTCCTGATTGTGTGCCTCGGCGAAGAACTGCAGCAGCGCCTCGACCACTGTGGGGCCGACGCCGTCGATGGCGTCGAGTTCCTGCCGCTCGGGCGAGGCAGGGTCGCCAGCCGCGATCACGGCCGTCTGGAGGGCCTCGAACGACCCGTAATGGCGCGCCAGCAGCCGCGCATTGGTCTCGCCGATATGGCGGATGCCGAGCCCGAAGATGAAGCGGTTGAGTGGCGGCGTCCGACGATCCTCGATCGCCGCGAAGAGCTTGGCCACGCTCTGTGTCCCGAAACCCTCCTTGTCCTTCAGCTTTTTGAGGTTCGCGCCATCGCGCGCTGCCAGCGTGAAGATGTCGGCCGGCTCCTTCACGGGCAGGTCCGGATCGGCATGGAAGAATTCGATCTGCTTGTCGCCAAGCCCGTCGATGTCGAGCGCGTCGCGGGAGACGAAATGCTTTAGTCGCTCGACCGCCTGCGCGGCGCAGACCAGCCCGCCGGTGCAGCGGCGCACAGCGTCTTCCTTGCCCGAGCGCGGATTGTGCTCGCGTACCGCGTCGCTGCCGCAGATCGGGCATGTCGTCGGAAAGACATAAGGCTTCGCGTCCGGCGAACGCTTCGACAGGTCCACAGCCTCGACTCGCGGAATCACGTCGCCGGCGCGCTTCACCGTCACCGTGTCGCCGATGCGGATGTCGGGCGGCTCGCCCGTCCTGATCCGCTCGCCCTTCGAATCGAAGCCCCGGATGTAATCCTCGTTGTGAAGCGTCGCGTTGGTGACGACGACGCCGCCGACAGTCACGGGTTTCAGCCGCGCGACCGGCGAGAGCGCGCCTGTCCGTCCGACCTGGATGTCGATCGCCTCCAGCACGGTCGTCGCCAGTTCGGCCGGAAACTTATGGGCGATCGCCCAGCGCGGCGCGCGCGAGACGAAGCCGAGGCGGGCCTGCAGCGCAAGATCGTCGACCTTGTAGACGACACCGTCGATGTCGTAGCCGAGCATGGCGCGCTGCGCCTCGATGGCGCGGTAATGCGCCAGCAACTCCGAGACCATCTCGCAGCGGACCATCAGCGGGTTGGTGCGAAAGCCCCAGCGTGCAAAAGCCGCGACAACGCCGGCTTGCGTCTCAGCGGGACGAACCGGCATCTCGCCCCAGGCATAGGCGAAGAAGCGCAGCGGCCGCGCCGCCGTGATCGAAACGTCGAGCTGGCGCAGAGAGCCCGCCGCCGCATTGCGTGGATTTGCGAATTCGGGCAGCCCCCTCTCGCGCTGGCGTTCGTTGATGCCGGCGAAATCGTCATGACGCAGATAGACCTCGCCGCGCACCTCGGCGATCTCGGGCGCATCGCCGCCGGACAGGCGATGCGGAATGTCTGCGATCGTGCGGGCGTTGGCCGTGACGTCCTCGCCTTCCTCGCCGTCGCCGCGCGTCGCGGCATGGACGAGTTCGCCACGCTCATAGCGCAGCGACAGCGAGAGCCCGTCGATCTTCGGTTCGGCGGTGAAGGCCGGGCCTGAGACCTCCGCCTTCATCCCGAGAAAGCTGCGCACGCGCTGGACGAACTCGGCGACATCCTCGTCGGAGAAGGCGTTACCCAGCGAGAGCATCGGCACGCGATGCCTGATCTTGGCGAATTTCGAGGAGGGTTTCGCACCGACCTTGTCGGTGACGCCGTCGGCGCCCTTCAGCGCCGGGAACGCCGCCTCGATCGCCTCGAGCCGGCGGCGCTTGGCATCGTAGCGCGCATCGTCGAGGATCGGCGCATCGTCCCGGTGATAGGCGAGGTCGGCTTCCGCGATCTCGGCGGCGAGCGCCCTGTGCTCGGCTCTCGCCTGGCGAGCGCTCAGGCTCTCGATCGGGGGCGTCTCGGTTTCGCTCATGGCGACTGATTTATGCGAGATGGCGACGTCGCGGAAGTGTCAGCAGCGAGCCGGAACCATTCGCCTTTCGCTCCCGTTCTTGTGTTTGCGGGGACTGCGACAAGACGCGCCGATGGGCGTATGATCGTTATGCTGGGAATTGGATGCTCGACGCCTTCAGGCCGTTGATCCGAGGATAGCGTCAACGCCGCAGGCGGACCGGGCGACGAACCGGGAGAGAACGCCATGGCCAATCTCGACGCCACCATGATGCAGGCCGGCCGCGACGAGGCCGCCGGGCCACGCATCCGCACAATCACCACGCAGGATCTCCGAGATGCGCTCTGGCGTGGCTGGGAGGACTTCAAGGCCAAGCCGAGCCATCTCGTCTTCCTGGCTTTGATCTACCCCATCGCCGGTGTGCTGCTCGGCCAGCTCACGGTGAGCTACGACATCATCCCGCTGCTGTTTCCGCTGATCGCAGGCTTCGCGCTGCTCGGGCCCTTCGCGGCGATCGGGCTCTACGAGATCAGCCGGCGACGCGAGAAGGGCATCGATTCGTCCTGGGGTCACGCCTTCGCCATCCTGAGGTCGCCGTCGATCTCGCAGATCGCGCTCCTCGGGGCCATGCTGACGGGCCTGTTCGTCGCCTGGATGATCTCCGCCTGGCTGATCTATAGCGGCCTTCTGGGATTGCCGGCCGGCGCCAGCGCCGGGGATTTCGCGCGCGCGGTGCTGACCAGCTTCGACGGCTGGGTGATGATCGTCGTCGGCAACGCCGTCGGCCTGCTCTTCGCCATCGCGGCTTTCGCGATCTCGGTGGTCTCCTTCCCGCTTATCATCGACAGGCGCGTCGATGCGGCGACCGCGATCAAGACCTCGATTGCAGCGGTCGAAGCGAATCCCCGCGTGATGACGATCTGGGGCCTGATGATCGTCGGCCTGCTCGTGCTGGGCTCGCTGCCGGTGCTGGTCGGCCTTGTGGTCGTGATGCCGGTGCTCGGCCATGCGAGCTGGCATCTCTACCGCAAGGTCATCGAGACCTGAGCAAATCATCCGCGAAAAGATTCTGCATCGCGCTTTGAACCTCTCTGCTCCAGTCCGCGACAACCGGACATGGAGCAGCATGGTGCGGCTCCTTCAAACAAGGGAGCACACTAATGACCAAGCGCATTACCCTCGCCGGCATCGCCACCGCCTTCGTGCTCGGCGCGGGCGTTTTTGCCGGCGGCTCCATCGCCGGCTCCACCTCCGCCGAAGCCGCGCCCGGCTGGCATGGCGGCCACGGCCATCGCGGCCATTTCGGCCATAGCTGGCGTCATCCGCGCCCCTGGGGCGAGGGCCGCCGCCATTGGGGCCATCGCGGCTGGGGCTATGCGCCGGTCTATGCCGGCTTCTACGGCGGCGGCTGCTACACGGTCATCAAGGCCCGCTTCGTGCCCGGCATCGGCCTGGTCGAGCGTCCGGTCCGGCGCTGCTACTGAGCCAGTCGCCATACCGGCGGCAACGGGAGCCGGAGCAATCCGGCTCCCTGCGCCTGTCCGGTCATCAATGCTGATCGACCGAAACCTCGCGCAGCAACCCGCGCCGGACCATCCCGATCGCCGCCAGAACCGGCAGCGAGGCGAGCAGTCCGATCGCAGAAAGCCGGCCCCAGAGCGTCTCATCCTCGGTGATCAGCGTGGCGATATAGGCGGGCAGGGTGAAGTTCGACGGCGTCTGCACGAAGAGCAGCGCGAACAGGAACTCGTTCCAGCTCATGATCGCCACGAACACGCCCGTGGCGACCAGCCCCGGCATCAGCAGCGGCGCGACGATGTCGACCATCCGGCGCAGGAAGCCGGCGCCGTCCATCATCGCCGCCTCCTCGAAGGCGACCGGCACGTCGCGCACGAAGCCGAGCAGCATCCAGATCGCGAAGGGCAGTGCGTAGATCTGGTTGACGAGGACCAGCCCGAAATGGCTGTCGAGAAGGCCCAGCGCCCGCAGGAGCTGGTAGAGCGGGAGCGCGAATGCGATCGGCGGGGCAAGCTTCACCACCAGCACGAAGCCGAGAAAGACGAGGTCGAGCTTGCGCGGCAGCGCGAGCCTGACCAGCGCATAGGCCGCCGGCAGCGCCACCGCGAGTGAGAGCAGGACTGTGCCCAGCGCCACCACCATGCTGTTGAGCCCGAGCCGCCAGGCGGAGGTCTCCAGCAGCGCGCGGTAATGCATCAGCGTAGGCCGCTCCGGCCAGAGCGAAACCGAGGTCGAGACATAGTCCGCCGGCGGCTTGAAAGAGGTCGCGCCCATCCAGATCAGCGGCACGAGGCCAATCATCGCGACGAGGCTGGCGGCGATGACCCGGATCATCGGCCGGCCCCGCGCAGCATCGCAGCCGCATAGAGCAGCGACAGCGCTCCCGCGACGATGATCATCACGATCGCGGCGGCCGAGGCCATGCCGATATCGAAGAAGCGAAACCCCTGCCGGTAGATGTAGAGCGAGACGGTCTCGGTCGCCTGGCCCGGCCCGCCGCCTGTCATCGCGTAGACCTTGTCGAACAGCTTGAAGCTGTCGACGCAGCGCAGCAGCGCCGCGATGAACAGATAGGGCGAAAGCAGCGGCAGCGTCATGGTGAGGAAGCGCCGCCACGGCCCGGCCCCGTCGATGCGGGCCGCCTCATAGACGTCGCGCGGGATCAGACGCAGGCCCGCCAGGATGATCAGGAAAGCGAAGGGCGTGCTCTGCCAGACATCGACCAGCACGATCGACCAGAGCGCGAGGTTCGGATCGAACAGCCAGGGCACGGGCGAGAGGCCCGCCGCCCGCAGCAGGTTGTTGAGGAAGCCGAGATCGAAATGGAACCAGGCCCGCCAGATCGCGGTGACGACCATGGTCGAGAGTACGAAGGGAGCGAGCAGCAGCGTCATGACCAGCGCGCGCCCCGCAAAGGCGCGGTCGAGCAGCAGCGCAAGGCCGAGGCCCAGCGCCACCTCGATGACGGTCGAGGCCAGCGTGAACACGACCGTGTTGGTCACCGCCTGCCGGAAGAAGCGGTCGCCGGCGAGGTCGAGGTAATTGGCCACGCCGATGAACTTGGCGTCGGCGAAACCGTAATCGGTGGCGAAGGAGGACAAGGCCAGCGTCCGCCCGAGCGGATACAGCGTCAGCCCGCCGAGCAGGAGCACGGCGGGCATGAGCAGCAGCCATGGCAGCAGGCGGTGATGGGCGATCATGCGTCAGACGGGAACAAGTCGTTGCTCCTCGTCATTGCGAGGAGCGAAGCGACGACGCAATCCAGAGGGGCGTAGAGCCCGTCGGCTGGATTGCTTCGCTGCGCTCGCAAAGACGGAAGCGCTCAGCGCGCCAGCGCCCGCGTGATCTGGGCGTTCGCCTCGGTCAGCGCCTGCTGCGGCGGCATCTGGCCGATCAGAGCGAGCTGGAGGTAATCGCCCAGGATCGTCTCGACACGGGCCCATTGCGTGATGCGCGGGCGGGCCTGCGCGAGGTTCAGCGCCTCGAGCTGTGCCGGATACCAGCGATATTTGGCGACCAGGTCCTTGTCGTTGAACAGGGCGGCAAGCGTCGGCGGATTGCCGGTCTCCAGTGCGATCAGCTTCTGGTTCTCAGGCGAGGTGACGAAGCGGATGAAATCGGCGGCGCGCGCCTTGTTGGGCGAATCCGCCGGGATCGCCAGCAGCCAGGCGCCCAGCATCGGCGCCGGCCCCTTGACCTCGCCGGGCGAGGCCACGACCTCGACCTGACCTGCGACCTTCGAGACCTTGGCGTCGTCGAGCGAGCCGGCCCAGGACGACCACATCTCGACTGCGATGGCGGCGCGGCCCTGATGGATCGCATCGCGCAGTTCGGTCGCGTTGTAGGTTTCGACGCCCTTGGGCGCGAGCGCCCTGAAGCTGAGGAACTGGTTCAGCGCCTTCAGCGCCTCAGGGCTATCGAGCACGGCCTTGCCGGCGTCGTCGACCACCTGCCCGCCCTGTGCCCACAACACCGGCAGAAAGGAGGTCACGATCGGGTTGCCCTTCAGCCCGCGGAAGACGAGGCCCGAAACGCCCTCCTCCTTGGACTGGATCGTCTGCGCCGCCTTGACGACATCGCTCCAACTCTTGGGACGATCGAAACCGTGCTTGGCGAGCAAGTCCTTGCGATAGGCGAACATGGCGATATTGCCGACGAAGGGCGCGGCGAACAGCTTGCCAGTGCCGACCGGATGGCGCGAGACCGCCGCCGCCGATTTGACGAACTCGCCCGGCAGACCGCCGACCGTGTCGAGATCGGTCAGCCAGCCGCGCGACATGAACTCCGGCGCCCAGATGTCGTCGAGCATCGCGACGTCTGTCGCGCCGGTCTTCTCGCGCGCGCCGATGGCGAGGCGCTCATAGAGCGGGCCGCCCGGCAGTTCGAGCCGCTCGATCTTCACGCCGGGATTTTTCGCCTGATAGAGTTCGACCATCTTCGCCAGCGCGGGCGCAAAGCCGGCATCGCGTCCAGCGATGACGAGGCGGTCCTGCGCGGCGACGCCGAGCGAGGACGCCAGCAGGATGATCGCGGCTGAGGCCGCATGACGGATGAGTTTCATGGATAGTCCCCCTGCGATTTTCACCGGGCCCGGAGACCGGCGAAGGATGGGGGCAAGTGAGCCGCGATTGCGACACGCATGCGACGATCGGGGAACATAATCGAGCGGACGCGGTTCACCTTGCGCCGTTCACAAAAGCCGAACGGCATCCATTCATGCGGGCTGCGATGGCCCGCTCAAGCCTGGGGGCTTAGCCATGAACAACATCATCTACATCGTCGGTCTGATCGTCGTCGTGCTCGCCATTCTGTCGTTCCTCGGCCTGCGCTGAGCGACCGACCACGAACCGAGACGAAAACGGCCGGCGCAATGCGCCGGCCGTTTTCGTTTTGATATTCATCTGCGCGGCTTTGGCCTCAGCGCGGCTTCTTGCTCTTGAACGGTTTGCCCGCACCAAAGGGCTTGCCCGCAGGCCGGTCGCTATCGCCTTTACCCGCGTAGGATTTGCCGAAACCGGGCTTGCCGCCGGCGTAAGGCTGTCCCGCCGGCTTGCCCGCCGGCCTCGGGCCGGAGCGGAAGGAGACGTTGGGGTCGGAGAGCTGTTGTTCGCGGTCGCTGCGGACCGGATCGTAGGATTTGGCCGCGCCGAAGGGTTTGCCCTTTCCCTCGTAAGGCTTCTTCTTGCCTTCATAGGGCTTTTTGCCCTCGAAAGAGCCGCCTTCCGGCGCGCGTCCCTCAAACAGCTTCTTCTGATACGGCTTCTTTTCGTAGGGCTTCTTCTCGTAAGGCTTCTTGTCGAACGATTTGGCCAGCCGCTCGTCGCCGCGCTCCGGCCGGGCATAAGGGGCGGGCGCGTGACTTGAAGGGACGTGGCTCGCCTTCTCGGAGAAGGGTTTTGCGGGACGCCGCTCCTCCTCGCCCGTCACCGGCTCGATGACGATCTTGTCGCGGTCGGCCGCCTTGGCCAACTCGTAGAAGCGCTCCGCGACACTGGCATCGATCTCGACCTTGGTCTCCTTGTCGAAGATGCGGATCGCGCCGACTTCGTCGCGGGTGATCTTGCCGCGGCGGCACAGCATCGGCAGCAACTGGCGCGGATCGGCGCCGTCCTTGCGGCCGATATTGAGGCGGAACCAGACCGTGTCTCCGCGCGGGCCGGCCTTGTGACGAGGCGCGTCGGGGCGCGGGCTGTCGTCCCGGTTATCACCGAAGCGCGCGCCGTCGCGCGGCGCGTAATCCTCGCGCGCCCGCACCGGCCGCGAATCGCGGCCGAAATTCGGATCGCCGACCTCTTCCGCGCCGGGAAGGCGCGAACGATAGACCCGCACCAGCGCGGCCGCGATCTCTTGGGGCGACCGGCCGGCGACCAGCGCCTCGACCATCGCCATATCGTCCTCGTCGGCGTCGCCGGTCAGGATCGGGTCGCTCAGCAGGCGCTGCTGGTCGAGCGTCCGGATTTCTTCGGCCGTGGGAGGCCCGGCCCAGATCGCCTCGACCTTGGCCTCGGCGATCAGCATCTCGGCCTTGCGCCGGCGCGAGACCGGCACCAGCAGCACGCTGGTGCCCTTGTTGCCGGCGCGCCCGGTGCGGCCGGAGCGATGCTGCATCACCTCCGGATCGTTGGGCAATTCGGCATGGATCACCAGCTCCAGCCCCGGCAGGTCGATGCCGCGCGCGGCGACATCGGTCGCGACGCAGACGCGCGCCCGGCCGTCGCGCAGCGCCTGCAGCGCCGAATTGCGCTCGCTCTGCGAGAGTTCACCCGACAGGGCCACAGCCGAAAACCCGCGCTCCAGCAGGATCGCCTCGAGATGGCGCACGGAATTGCGCGTGTTGCAGAACACCAGCGCGGTCGGCGCGTCATGGAAGCGCAGCAGGTTGACGACGGCGAGCTCCGCTTCCTTCGGGTAGACCCGGATGGCGCGGTACTCGATGTCGGCATGGCCGCGCGAGCCGCCCGCCACCTCGATGCGCAGCGCGTTGCGCTGGTAGTTGGTCGCGAGCTGGATGATCGCCTTGGGCAATGTCGCGGAGAAGAGCAGGCTTTGGCGCTCCGCCGGCGTCGTCTTCAGGATGAACTCGAGATCGTCGCGGAAGCCGAGATCGAGCATCTCGTCGGCCTCGTCGAGCACGACGGCCCGGAGAGCCGAGACATCGAGACGGTGGCGCTCGATATGATCGCGCAGGCGGCCGGGCGTGCCGACGACGAGATGGGCGCCCTCGTCGAGCAGGGCGGCCTCGCGGCGCGGATCCATGCCGCCGACGCAGGCGATGACGCGGGCATTGGCGTGCTTGTAGAGCCAGGCGAGTTCGCGCTGAACCTGCAAGGCCAGTTCGCGCGTCGGCGCGATGATCAGGGCGAGCGGCTTGCCGGCTCGCGGAAACACCTCGGCTTCGCCCAGCAGCGTGCTCGCGATGGCGAGCCCATAGGCGACGGTCTTGCCCGAGCCGGTCTGCGAGGAGACGAGCAGGTCGCGGCCCGCGGCGTTCTCCTCCAGCACGGCGTTCTGCACCGGCGTCGGATCGGAATAATTGCGTTCGGCCAGCGCACGCGCGAGCGGCGGGCTGGTTGGAAGAAAGGACATGGGATGTCTGGCCTAGGGGTTAGGGCGCTGGATCAGGAAAACGGCGCAGGAAGTCGGGCGAGGGGCTGAGCGGCACAAGAGCGCAAGCCGGCGCGCAGCCATCGGTTGGATGCGGCTCTTAGAGCAGATCGGGGCAAAAGGGAATGGAGCGGCCGCAAAGCCGGCATGCTTTGACTAAGCCTTGATCCCCGCCGCCTCCAGCAGCCGCCCGGCGGCCGCCCTCGCCTCTTCCGTGATCGACGCGCCTGCCAGCATGCGGGCGATCTCCTCGCGGCGGCCCTGCTCCTCCAGCGCCGTCACGCGCGTCACGGTGCGGCCCGCCGCGTCGCCATCCAGCGCCGATTTGGCGATCAGGAAGTGCCGGCCGGCCTTGGCCGCGACCTGCGGGGCGTGCGTCACAGAGATCACCTGAACGCGCCGGGCAAGACGGGCCAGCCGCTCACCGATGGCGTCGGCGACCGCGCCGCCGACACCGGTGTCGATCTCGTCGAAGACCAGCGTCGGGGCCGAGCCACGCTCGGCCAGCACCACCTTCAACGCCAGCATGAAACGCGACAGCTCGCCGCCGGACGCGACCTTCATCATCGGGCCCGGCCGCGTGCCGGGGTTGGTCTCGACCCAGAACTCGACGCGGTCGAAGCCCTCGGGGCCGCGCACAGCCGCATCCGTCTCGATCTGCGTGATGAAGCGGGCGCGTTCGAGCTTGAGCGGCGGCAGCTCGGCCTTCACTGCCGCATCGAGCCGGGATGCCGCCTCGCGTCGCGCCAGAGAGAGCGCCTGCGCCAGCCTGACGAACGCCGCCTCGGCCTGCTTGAGCTCGTCCTCCAGCCGGCCAAGCGCGCCCTCGCTGTCGTCGAGCGCGGCGAGATCTGCGGCCATGCTGTCGGCGAGCGGCAAAAGCCCGTCGACCGGCACATCGAATTTTCGCGCAGCGGCGCGCAGGGCGAACAAGCGCTCCTCGGTGCGCTCCAGCTCGCGCGGATCGTATTCGGCCGCGCGCATCGCCGCCTGCAGCGCCTCGCCCGCCTCTTCCAGCGCCACCAGCGCGGTATTGAGCGCGGCGCTTGACGGGTCGATCAGCGCCGGCGCCTGCCCGGCCCGCCGCTCCAGCCGCCGCAGTACGGCCGAGAGCGCCGGCAAGGGCGAGGCCTGCCCGCCGACCGCCTCATAGGCCTCGCTCAGATCGCGCGCGACTTTCTCGGCCTGCATCATGCCCTGCCGGGTGGCGGCGAGCGCGTCCTCCTCACCGGCCGCCGGCGCGAGCTTGGTCAGCTCGGCCACCGCATGCCGCAGGAAGTCGGCTTCCTTGCGCGCCGCTTCGACGCGGATGCGCTGCGCCTGCAGGGCCTGGCGTGCCCGCTTCAGCGTCTCGCTGGCGGCTGCGACTTCGGCCGCCTGCGCTTCCAGACCGCCGAAACCATCCAGAATCGTACGATGCTGGCCCGCGTCGGTCAGCGCGCGGTCGTCATGCTGCCCGTGGATCTCGACGATCGCGGCCCCGATCAGCTTCAGGATCTGCACGCTGACCGGCTGGTCGTTGACGAAGGCGCGCGTGCGCCCGTCGGCATATTGCACCCGGCGCAGGATCAGGTCGCCATCGGTGTCGATTTCCTGCGCCTGCGCGAGCATGCGGGCAGGATGCGCCATGGGCAGGTCGAAGACCGCGCTGATCTGCCCCTGCGCCTCGCCATGGCGGACCAGCGAGCCGTCGCCGCGCCCGCCCAGCGCCAGCGCGAAGGCGTCGAGCACGATCGACTTGCCCGCGCCGGTTTCGCCGGTGAGCACGCTCAGGCCATCGGAAAGGCTCAGATCGAGCCTGTCGATCAGGACGATGTCGCGGATGAGGAGCTGAGCCAGCATGGCTCAGCGCAGGCCCGGTGAGCGGCTGTTGCGCAGGCGAGCCGTCATGAAAATCCCGTCAGAACGGGTTCAGGCTGATGACCGCCCGCGAAAAACCTTGGAAAGCGCGGCTGATATAGGAGCCACGATCCTCGCGCGGGGCGAGCCCGCCGCTCTCCAGCAACACATAGGAGTCCTTGTACCACGGGCTGTCGGGGAAATTGTGCCCGAGCACGGCAGCCGCCGTCTGTGCCTCGTTGGTGATGCCCAGCGCCATATAGGCCTCGGTCAGGCGCATAAGCGCCTCCTCGACATGGCGGGTGGTCTGATACTTGGTGATCACGTCGCGGAAGCGGTTCACCGCGCCGGTGTAATTGCGCTTCTCGAGATAGTAGCGCCCGACATTCATCTCCTTGCCGGCGAGCTGGTCGCGGGCGACGAGAATCTTCTCCTTGGCGTCGAGCACATATTCCGACTTCGGATATTTGTTCACCAGCTCCTGCAGCACGGCGATGGCGCGCTCTGTGCGCTCCTGGTCGCGCGTTGCATCGGGGATCTGGTTGAAGTAGGACATGCCCATGATGTACTGCGCATAGGCCGCATCGGGGCTGGCCGGGTTCTGCGCGATGAAACGGCGCGAGGCGGTGATCGCCTCCTCCCACTTGCTCGCCTGATAATTGGTGTAGGCGGCAAGGATCAGGCCCCTCTTGGCGTAGGGCGAGAACGGCGCGTTCTTGTCGATCTCGTCGAACTTCTTCGACGCGCCTTCGCTGTCGCCGTTCTGCAGCCGGGCCAGGCCCTCATTGTAGAGCTTGTCGGCCGGAACCTCGGCGACGATCTCGGGCTTGTAGACCTCCGGCCGATCGAACGGGTTGAGCGACGACATCGTATCGCAGCCGCCGAGCAGGACCGCGACGCCAAGCGTCACGGCGAGGCTTGCGCCGGCCCTGCCAGCACGGTTGGGGGTCGGATTGATTTGCCGATTGACGCTCACGTCGTCCGTCCTCTTTCGCTCGCTCCCGCTGACGGGAGCGCATGCCATACCTCAGACGCAACCGCAGCGCCACTGCGCAGGACGCCCGTCAGGACCCGAGCCTCGGATGCGACAGAAAATCGACAAATCGAAGGCGGGAGCAACAATGGCCCGAGCCTCCTCACAGTTCTTGAAGGGCTGGAGGCCGGCGACTCAGCGAATATCGGGCGCGAAGGCGGCCGGCGCGGCGGCGGCCATCTGCACCGCGCGCGGCGCGGCATAGACCGGAACAGCTTCGACGATGGCGTAATTCGCACGGTCGGCGAAGAGAGCCTCGAGTATACGGACGTTCAGACGGTGTCCGCCGCAATAGGAGCGGAATTCGCCCTGAAGCGGATAACCGGCCAGCGCCAGATCGCCGATCGCATCCAGAACCTTGTGACGAACGAACTCGTCGGCGTAGCGCAGGCCTTCGGGATTGATGACCTTGTCCTCGCCGATCGCGACGGTGTTGTCGAGCGAGGCGCCGAGCGCAAAGCCGGCTTTCCAGAGCTGCTCGACATCGCGCATGAAGCCGAAGGTGCGGGCGCGGGAAATCTCGCGAGCGTAAGCCGTCGGCTCCAGATCGAAGACCTTGCGCTGGCGGCCGATCACAGTCGTGTCGAAGTCGATCTCGACATCCAGGCGGAAACCCTCGTCGGAGGGCAGAAGCTCGGCGAAGGCGCGGCCATTCTCGACGCGCACCGGCTGCAGCACCTTGAGGTAGCGGCGAGCGGCGCTGAGCGACACGGTCCCAGTGGCCTCGATGGCCGTCACGAATTCGGCGGCGCTGCCATCCATGATCGGCATTTCGGGGCCGTCGATCTCGACGAGGACATTGTCGAGGCCCAGGCCGGCGCAGGCCGACATCAGATGCTCGATCGTGGCGACGGAAGCGGCGGCCTTGTCGCCGATCACCGTGCAGAGCTCGGTCGCGCTGACCTTGGTGTGCTTGGCGTGGATGAGCTGGGCCGGGCCATTGTCGAGGCCCTTGCGCAGGAAGACGATGCCGGAGTTCGCACTGGAAGGCTTGAGGCAGATCGTGGCGGGAGAGCCGGAATGCACGCCTATGCCCGTCAGGGTCACAGGAGCGCGCAGTGTCGTCTGCCGATCGAAATTCATTCCGGTATCCAAATTCTAGACCACAGAACGGACTTGGGACACTTGTTCGAAGCGTCGGCCGTTATCGCCTGCGGTACCCCTGAAAGCGCGACGCCGAGTCGAAACTCCGCGCCGATGTCCCCCTTAGTGCAGTCGCAACATAAGCGCCTCGGCCAGTTGGGCAAAATCACGCTTTCTTTCGCTCTGTTACAACAGCAGAACGCCAGAGAATGCTGACGATCCTCTTGATAAATATGGTTTTTCAAAAGTGAACAAGCCCCGGCGCATGGCTCTGCGCCGGGGCTTGTTACAGTCATGTGACAGCCTGTCGGGAGGCTTCAGTTCGTCTGACGGCGCAGGAAGGCGGGGATCTCGAGATGATCCTCTTCGCTGCTGCGATTCGGCTGGGTCCGGCCGAGCGTGTCGAGCTGACCCTGCGCGGGACGCGAGGCGGGCTGGGCCGGCCGGCGCATGTATTCCGCATGGGCGGCGCTCGGTGCGGCAACCGCCACAGGCGCGGCCGGCGCCTGGCGCACCGGCGGAGCCGGCTGCTCGGCCGCCTCCTCGTCCTTGCGGCCGAAGCCGACGGAGGCGAGGCGCTGCATCAGCGACATGCGCTTCTGATCGGCCGAGACGGCGGCCTGCGGCGCCGACTGCGCGCCGCGTTGGGCGTTGATCTGGTTCTGCGCGGGAACGGGCAGATCCTCGATTCGCGGCATGCGGGTCGGGCGCACGACGGAGCGCTCGGGCGCCGGCGGGATGAAGCTCTCGGGCTGGGCGACCATCGGCTCGACGGGGGCGACCAGATCCAGCGCCGGGGCCGCCGCCATCACCGGGCGCGGCTGCGCCGGTTCGATGCGGATATGCTCGGAGACGGCGACCGGCGCGGGAGCCGCCACCGGGCGTAGCGTCTCGATGCTCGGGACCATCGCGGGCTCGGCAGCCATCATCGGCTGGCGCGGCGCGGGAGCGGCCGTGCGCAGGCGGGCTTCCGCCTTCAGCCGCTCGGCGACCTGGGCGATCCGCGCCTCGGTCTCGTCCATCTCGGCCTGCGTCGTGACCGGCTTGTCGATGCCGGTGGCGACGACCGAGACGCGCACGGTGCCTTCAAGCGATTCATCGAAGGTCGCGCCGACGATAATGTTGGCCTCGGAATCGACCTCCTCGCGGATGCGGGTGGCGGCTTCGTCGACCTCGTAGAGCTTCATGTCACGCCCGCCGGTGATCGAAATCAGCAGGCCGCGCGCGCCCTTCATCGAGACGTCGTCGAGCAGCGGGTTGTTGATCGCGGCCTGGGCGGCGTTGAGCGCGCGCTTGTCGCCCTGCGCCTCGCCCGTACCCATCATCGCCTTGCCCATGCCGCGCATGACGGCGCGCACGTCGGCGAAGTCGAGATTGATCAGGCCGGGCCGGACCATCAGGTCGGTGATGCAGGCGACGCCCGAATAGAGCACCTGGTCGGCCATGCCGAAGGCATCGGCGAAGCCGGTGGTCTCGTTGGCGACGCGGAACAGGTTCTGGTTGGGTATCACGATCAGCGTATCGACCGCCTCGTTGAGCTCGCCGATGCCGGCCTCGGCCATGCGCATGCGGCGATGGCCTTCGAACTGGAACGGCTTGGTGACGACGCCGACCGTCAGGATGCCCATGTCGCGGGCGACGCGAGCGATCGCGGGAGCCGCACCCGTGCCGGTGCCGCCGCCCATGCCCGCCGTGATGAAGACCATGTGCGCGCCCGCAAGGTGATCGCGGATCTCGTCGATGACCTCTTCGGCCGCGGCACGCCCGACTTCCGGCTGCGAGCCGGCGCCGAGGCCTTCGGTGACCTGCAGGCCCATCTGGATGATGCGCGAGGCGCGGCTCAGCGCCAGCGCCTGCGCGTCGGTGTTGGCGACGACGAAATCCACGCCATCGAGACCGGCCTCGATCATGTTGTTGACCGCATTGCCGCCCGCGCCGCCGACGCCGAACACCGTGATCCGGGGCTTGAGTTCCCGGATGTCCGGGGCTTGCAGATTCATCGCCATGGTTGCCTCTTTTGGTCCTTGTCCGGCGCCTGGCGGGAGCCGTCCCGATTGCTACGATTTCGACTTTGGTGCGGCCGGAAGAACGCCCCGCGCACCTGAACGCGTTAGAAACTTTCCTTGAGCCACCGCCCGACGCGCGAGAGATAGCCATCCATGCCCGGCGGCTGGAACGCACCGGCGCTGCGGGGTTCGAAATGCTCGACATGGGCGACCTGCGGATAGACCAGCAGGCCGACCGAGGCTGCGAAGGCCGGACCCTTGCCTGCTTCGGGCAAGCCCTTGATGCCGAGCGGACGCCCGGTCCGGACCTGGCCGCCGAGGATGCGCCGCGCCGTCTCGGCTAAGCCGGTGAGCTGGCAGGCGCCGCCGGTCAGCACGATCCTGCGGCCGGCCTGGGCCGAGAAGCCCGCCGCGCCAAGCCGGTCGCGCACCAGTTCGAGTATCTCCTCGACGCGCGGCTTGATAATGCGCACGAGCTGCGACTTTGGCAGATGGTTTGGCGTATCGCGCTCGTCGTCGTCGACCTGAGGCACCGAGATCATGTCGCGCTCGTCGGACGCGCTGGAAATCGCCGAGCCGTGCAGCGTCTTCAGCCGTTCGGCGGCGGAAACCCGGGTCGAGAGCCCGCGCGCCACGTCCATCGTGATGTGGTTGCCGCCGACCGCGATCGCGTCGGCATGCATCAGATGGCCGCCGGCGAAGACGCCGAGGCTGGTGGTGCCGCCGCCCATGTCGACCACGACGACGCCCATTTCGGCCTCGTCGTCGACCAGGACCGACAGGCCGGACGCATAGGGGGTCGCTACGACCGCCTCGACCTCGAGGTGGCAGCGCTCGACCGCGAGCATGACGTTGCGCGCGGCGGCCGCCTCGCTGGCGACGACATGCATGTCGACGGAGAGCTTGTTGCCGATCAGGCCGCGCGGATCGAGCACGCCGGGAATGCCGTCGAGCGCATAACCCGTCGGCAATGCGTGAAGCACGGCCTTGCCTGGGCGGATCGCATGGGTCGCGGCCGCCGCCAACACGCGCTTGACGTCGCCGCCGCCGACCGAGCCGGACCGCAGATCGACGCCGGCCTCGTAATGCTGGGAGCCGAGCCGGCCGCCGGTCAGGTTGACCACGACCGATTGCACCTCGACCTTGGCCATCCGTTCGGCGGCGTCGACCGCGGCCCGGATGGCGCGCTCGGCGCTCTCCAGATCGATGATCGCGCCGCCCTTGACGCCGAGCGAGCGCTGATGGCCGATGCCGATGATGCGTGCGACATGAGTGCGGCCGCGCAGGCGCTGGTTGGCCTCGGCCGGATTCAGCTCGGCGATCAGGCAGACCACCTTGCTGGTGCCGATATCGAGAATCGACAATGTCGCGCTTTTGCGCGAGGACAGCGGCCGCATTCGCGGCGTCAGGCCCTGGGAGGTCAGGCTCATGCCTCGCCTCCCTTCTTCTTGCCCTTGGTCTTGAGCTGCTCGGCGCGGGCGGAGGCCGCCTCCTCCGAGAGCCGCAGCACCACGCGGTCGGGCTGGCGCAGATCGATCGCCAGCGCATCCTTGTCGAGCAGGCGAAGATCGCCCTGCAAGGCGACGAGGCGCTTGACCGCTTCGGCAGCGCCGGTCTCGGGCAGGCGCACATCCATGCCGTTGTCGAGCTTCAGCGTCCAGCGCCGCCCGGCGATCAGGGTCGCCGCCCGCATGCGCGGCGCAAGCGCGCCAGCCTCGGCCCGCAGCGCAAGATATTCCTTGGCCCGGTTGTTGGCGTCCGCGCCGACGACCAGCGGCAGATGGGCGAAGCGGCCGTCATCCATCTTGTCGATCACGGTGCCGTCGGCGGCGATGACGAAGAGCTCGCCCTTGACCTGCCAGAGTGCATAGGGCTCGCGCTCGGTCAGCGTGATCGAGACCTCGCCGGGATAGAGCTTTCGCACGGTCGCCTCGCGAATCAGCGGCGTGGCTTCGAGCCGCTTGCGCGCTTCGTCGGCGTCGAAGAAGGCGAGCGAGACCTTGGGGTCGATGCCGGCGGCGATCAGCACCTCGATCTCCGACAATTCGGCGATGCCCGAGATGGTGACGCGGTCGATCCCGAACCCGATCAGCCTCGCGAACATGTGGCGCGGCTCGCCCTGGCTTTCACGCAGCCTGTCGATATGGCCGCCAAGCACGCAGCCGACGCCCAGCGTCAGGGCGAGGAAGCCGAGCGCGAGGCTGGTGCCGATGCGGCGCGGCAGGCGCTGGCCGAGCGGCAGCGCGACCGCGCTGCGGCGCGAGCGCCTGAGCCAGCGGCCCGAGCGCTCGCCGACCAGCAATTGCGGGCCGGCAGCAGGGATCGTGGAGCGGCGGACGGCCAAGGCCGTTTCCGCTTTCACCGATCCAGGGAGGCGTCCTCCACCATCCATCTGACGAGTTCACCGAAGTTCAGGCCCGCATGGGCAGCCAATTCAGGCACCAAACTGGTCTCGGTCATGCCGGGCTGCGTGTTGACCTCCAGCCAGACGAGCGTGTCGCTCTCGTCGTCATATCTGAAGTCCGACCTGCTGACGCCCCGGCACCCGATTGCTTGATGCGCCGTTAACGACCACTCTTCGATCTGCTGGTAAATTTTTGGTAAAATTTGTGCCGGGCAGATGTGGATCGAGCCACCTTTCGTGTACTTCGCGTCGTAGTCGTAGAACTCGCCGGTGGCGGCGCGGATCTCGGTGACGCCCAGAGAGCGGTCGCCCATCACGGCGCAGGTCAGTTCGCGCCCGGAAATGAAGGTTTCCGCCATCATCAACTCGCCGCAGGGCCAGTCGGCGCGGGCGATCTCCTGCGGCGGATGCTCTCTGCCCTTCTTGATGATGACGACGCCCACCGACGAGCCCTCGTCGATCGGTTTCAGCACATAGGGCGGCGGCAGGACATGGCGCTTGGCCGCCTCGAATCGCGAAACGTTGACGCCATGCGCCACGGCCACGCCGGCGGCCGAAACCACGGTCTTCGCCCGGTCCTTGCGGATGGCGAGCGCCGAGGCGAGCACGCCCGAATGGGTGTAGGGAATGCCGAGAATCTCGAGCATGCCCTGGATCGTTCCGTCCTCCCCGAATCGGCCATGCAGGGCATTGAAGACGGCGTCGGGCTTCAGGCGCGCCAGCACCTCGGCGACGTCGCGCCGCACATCGATGCGCGTCACGCGATAGCCGACGCTTTCCAGTGCGGCGGCGCAGCCCGCGCCCGTGTTGAGGCTGACTTCGCGCTCGACGGACCAGCCGCCCATCAGCACTGCGACGTGTTTCGTCATGGAGTTCCTCGAATGCGCTGCGCTGCGACCCTCGCGCCGCCGTGGTTAATGCGGCCTTAAGCGATCAAAAGAGACGGTTCATGGCAGGCCTGAGCCCCGCAATCACATTTCCAGCGCCTTCAAGGTGCACACTCTTCGGCGACGATAAAAAGCGGGCGAGGTTGCAAGGGTTTGAATTGGCTGCTTAAGCGCCTCTGGGCGATGAAGGCGTCGCTGGCGAGCTTCGTTCTGGCGCTGGCCGCGAGTTTTCTCAGTCTCGGCACGTCCGGTCTCGTGCTGTACTTCGTCGCGTCTCCGGTCATAGAGCGGTTTTATCCGCCGCTGGCGCAATGGCATGGACCATGGGTCTGGCCGGTGCTCGTCGGCGTCACGATCCTGTGGGCGCCGAGCTTCCTTGTCGCCGGCGCGCTGAACCAGCATCAGGCGGCGCGCAACTGGACAGCTGGCCGACGGAGACTGGCCTACGCGGCGGTTCTCTGGATCGGCGCCGTCGTCGCCTGGCTGGCCGTGCTGCAGCTCAACTTCCCGCCCGGCGGACGTGGCTGAGGCAAGAACTGGCCGCGGCGAGGTCGCTCAGCCCGCCAGCCCGATCCGCTTGATTTCCCAGTGCAGCTCGACGCCGGATGTCTCCTTGACCCGGCGACGCACCTCTTCGCCCAGACCCTCCACATCGGCCGCCGTCGCGCCGCCGGTGTTGATCAGAAAATTGCAGTGCATCTCGGAGACCTGCGCCCCGCCGACCCGCAGGCCGCGGCAGCCGGCGGCGTCGATCAGTTGCCAGGCCTTGCCGCCGGGCGGGTTCTTGAATGTCGAGCCGCCGGTCCGCTCCTTGATCGGCTGGGCCGCCTCGCGCGCCGCCGTCACGCGGTCCATCTCGGCCTGGATCGCCGCCTGCTCGCCCGGCCGCCCCTGAAACAGCGCCGAGGTGAAGACGATGTCGTGGGTCGCAGCCGCGCTGTTGCGGTAGGTGAAGCCCATATCGGCATGGCTCAGCGTGACGATCTCGCCCGCCCGCGTCACGCCGCGCGCCTCGACCAGCACATCCGTCGTCTCGCCGCCATGCGCGCCGGCGTTCATGCGCAAAGCCCCGCCGATGCAGCCGGGAATGCCGCGATAGAAGGCGAGCCCGTCGAGTGAAGCATCGGCGGCGGCGCGGGCCACCTTGACGTCGGGCACGGCCGTACCGGCCCTGAGCCGATCGCCCGGCTCCAGCGCTATCTCGCCGAAAGCCTTGCCCCCGAGCCGGATCACGACGCCGGGAATACCGCCGTCGCGCACGATCAGGTTTGAGCCCAGCCCGACCACCGTGACCGGGATATCGGCCGGCAGAACCGACAGCAGCAGGGCGAGATCGTCTTCGTCGGCCGGCGTGAACAGCACTTGTGCCAGCCCGCCGACCCGGAACCAGGTCAGCCCGGCCATGTCGTGATTGGCGAGTAGGCGGCCGCGCAGGGCCGGAGCCGCGGCGCGGAGATCGGGCGTGATGTCGGGGAAAGTCATGGGCGGCGCTATAGCCCGTCTCTCCCGACGGGAGAAGGGTCAAGCACGCGCCGCGAGTTCCCCCGGCAGTGCATAGGCCCATTGCGTGATGTTGCCCGCGCCCAGGAATACGACGTAATCGCCGGACCCAGCCAACTCCGCCACCATTTCCGCGAGTTGCTCAGGGCCTTCGAGCGGCAGCGCGTGGCGGTGCCCGCGCGCCTTGATGCCCGAGACCAGCGAATCACGGTCAGCGCCGGCAATCGGCGCCTCGCCCGCGGCATAGGTGTCCGCCACGATCACCGTGTCGGCGTCGTTGAAGCAGGCGGCGAAATCGTCGAACAGGCTGGCTAGCCGCGTATAGCGGTGCGGCTGCACGATCGCGATGACCTTGCCCTTGGTCGAGGCGCGGGCCGCCTTGAGCACGGCGGCGATCTCGACCGGGTGGTGGCCGTAATCGTCGAAGATCAGCGCGCCGTTCCATTCGCCGGTCTTCGTGAAGCGTCGCTTGACCCCGCCGAAGCCGGCGAGCGCCGCCCGGATGCGCTCGACCGGCACCCCGAGATCGTAGGCGACGGCGATCGCGGCCGTGGCGTTGAGTGCGTTGTGGTGTCCCGGCATCGGCATGACGAGGTCGCGCACGACCTCGTCGCGCCCGCGCTTGCGGTCGCGGATCAGCAGCGTGAACTTCGCCTGCCCGCCGGTGAGGTCGATGTCGATCAGCCGGAAATCGGCCTGCGGATTCTCGCCATAGGTGATGACGCGGCGGTCCTCGATCTGCCCGACCAGACCCTGCACAGTCGGATGGTCGATGCACATCACGGCGAAGCCGTAGAACGGCAGGTTCTCGACGAAGGTTCGGAACGCCGCCTTGATGGCGTCGAACGTGCCGAAATGGTCGAGATGTTCGGGGTCGATATTGGTGACGATGGCGACGTCGGCCGGCAGCTTTAGAAATGTGCCGTCCGATTCGTCGGCCTCGACCACCATCCAGTCGCTGTCGCCCATGCGGGCATTGGTGCCGTAGGCGTTGATGATGCCGCCATTGATCACGGTCGGGTCGAGCCCGCCTTTCTCGAGGAGCGTCGCGACCAGCGATGTCGTGGTGGTCTTGCCATGCGTGCCGGCGATGGCGATGCAGCTTTTCAGCCGCATCAGCTCGGCCAGCATCTCGGCCCGCCGCACCACCGGCAGCCTCTTTTCGCGTGCGGCGACAAGCTCGGGATTGTCGCGCCTGATCGCGGTCGAGACCACAACGACCTCGGCCTCACCGATGTTCTCCGCCTTGTGGCCGACGAAGGTCCGGATCCCCTTTTCCGCCAGCCGCTTCACGTTTGCGCCGTCGGCGGCGTCCGAGCCCTGCACCTGATAGCCGAGATTGTGCAGCACCTCGGCGATGCCGGACATGCCGATGCCGCCGATGCCGACGAAATGGATGGCGCCGAGTTTGGGCGGCAGCTTCATGATCGAATATCCTTGGGAACTAGAATCCGGCGGTCTCGCAGACGAGGGAGGCCAGCCGCTCGGCAGCATCGGGGATGCCGGCGCTCTTCGCGTTTGCGGCCATGGTCGTCAAGTGCGCCGGCTGCGCCATGAGTTGCGACAGCTCGGTCGCCAGCCGGCGCGGCGAGAATTCGCTTTGCAGGATGCGGATCGCCCCGCCGGCCCGCTCCAGCACGGCGGCGTTGGCGGCCTGGTCCTGGTCGAGCGAGCCTGGCAGCGGCACGAGGATGGCGGGACGGCCGATGACGGTCAGCTCCGCGACCGTGGACGCCCCTGCCCGGCCGATGACGAGATGAGCCTTGGCCATGCGCGCCGGCAAATCCTTGAAGAACGGCGCGATTTCGGCGCGCACGCCCAAGGCCGCATAGACGCCGTTGACGCGCTCATGGTCCTCGGTGCGCGCCTGCTGCACGATCCTGAGCCGCGCCCGCTCGCTTTGCGTCAGGAGCTCGATCGCCGGCGGCACGATGTCGGCCATGATGCGCGCGCCCTGGCTGCCGCCGAAGACGAGCAGCTCGAAGGTTTTCTCGCGCGGTTCCTTATAGGGCGCGGCCGCGTCGATCACCGCTGGCCTGACCGGATTCCCGACCTGCCGGCATTTCGCCTTCGCCGACGCCGACAGCCCGCCGACCTCGGCGAAGCCTGTCGCGATCACGCTTGCGCGCCCCGACAGGAAGCGGTTGGCCCGGCCGATCACGGCGTTCTGCTCGTGGATCAGCGTCTGGAAGCCGCCGAACGCCGCGCCGAGTACCGGCGGCACCGTCGGATAGCCGCCGAATCCGACAACAAGGACGGGCTTCAGCTCGCGGACGATGCGGCGCGCAGTGAACGTTCCCTTGGCCAGTTGCAGCAGTGCGCCGGCCATCTTCATCGGAGACCGTCCCGACGGCGTCGCGGCGGGCACGGCATGCACCGCCTCGGCCGGAAAGCCGCCGGCGAATTCGGCGGCGCGCGTGTCGGTCATCAGCACGACGCGCATGCCGCGGGCATGGAGCGCGTGGCTCAGCGCCTCGGCCGGAAACAGGTGCCCGCCGGTGCCGCCGGCGGCGAGGACGACGAGAGGCCCGGTCGCCACGGCGTCAGCGACCATGCTCGCCATGGCCCGTGGCGCGGGGGCGCTTGCGCGTCAGCGCCAGCAGGAAGCCGGTGCCGATGGCAAGCGAGATCAGCGAGGAGCCGCCATAGGAGATGAAGGGCAGCGTCATGCCCTTGGCCGGCATCATGTGCAGGTTGACCATCATGTTGATTGCCGCCTGGATGCCGAAAAGCAGGGCGAGCCCCGTTACCGCGAGCCGCAAGAACGGATCCTCGGCCTTCTGCGCCACGAACAGCGAGCGCAGCACGATCAGCGCGAACAACATCACGAGCAGGATGCAGACTACGATGCCGAATTCCTCCGCCGTGACGGCGAAGATAAAGTCGGTATGGGCGTCGGGCAGGATGCGCTTGACGGTGCCCTCGCCCGGCCCCTTCCCGAGCCAGCCGCCGGATGAGAAGCTCTCGAGCGCGGTGTCGATCTGGAAGGTGTCGCCGGAGCCCTTGTCCATGAAGCGCTCGATGCGGGCGCGCACATGCGGCACGAGCTGATAGGCGATGAGGATACCGAACGCTCCGGCCCCGCCGAGCCCCAGCACCCAGAACCAGTGCAGGCCGGCGACGAAGAACAGTCCGCACCACACGAGACTGACGAGGACGGTCTGGCCGAAATCGGGCTGCAGCACGAGCGGCGTGATCGTCAGCGGCAGCAGAAGAAAGGCGAGCCAGGTGCCTGGCAGGTCCGGGCGGCGCGTGCCTTCGGCAAACGCCCAGGCCGAGAGCACGACGAAGGCCGGTTTCATGAACTCCGAGGGCTGGATCGAGCCGAGCGGTCCCAGCGTCAGCCAGCGCCGCGCACCCTTGACCTCGACGCCGAGATATAGCGTCGCCACCACCATCGCGAGCGAGGCGGCGAAGATCACCAGCGCCGCCCGCCGCACCTGCCGCGGCGACATGAAGGAGACCGAGAGCACGATAGCCAGCGCCGCCAGCAAATAGACCGCCTGCCGGTTGACGAAATGAAAGGTGGAGAGGCCGAGCCGCTCGGCCACCGGTGGGCCGCCCGCCATCAGCAGCACGACGCCCGAGACCATCAGCGTGATCAGCGCGCCGAGGATCACCCGGTCGACCGACCACCACCAGCGACCGCTGAAACTGGGTTCCGCGCGCGAGACCATGCGAGAGCTTCCCAAAGAGAGACGGGCGCGGGAGACGCGCCTCACTGACGAATCATTGTGTCAATGAAGGGTTAACGGAATGATTCCGAATGGGCGGATAGTCGTGCCCGAGCCCTACCCGGCCCCGAATGCGACGAAGCCCGGCAGTCCCGTCACCAGCCCCCTGAATGCCTCGCCCCGCACCTCGAAATTCGGGAACTGGTCGAAGGAGGCGCAGGCCGGCGAGAGCAGCACGGCGATCTCCGCCTCGCCAGGCGCGGCCAGCGCATCGCGCGTCGCCGCAGCAACCGCGACATCGAGCGTGCCGCAGCGCTCATAGGCGACGTTGCCGGCCGCATCGAAGGTCTCGGCGAACAGGTCGCTCGCAGCCCCGATCAGATAAGCCCTGGCAATGTTGGGAAAGTAGCGACGCAAACTCTCGATTCCGCCTTCCTTCGCCTTGCCGCCAAGAATCCAGAAGATGTCGCGGAAGGAGGTCAGCGCCTTTTCCGTGGAGTCGGCGTTGGTCGCCTTGGAATCGTTGATAAAGACGACGCGCCCGATGCGGCCGATCTCCTCCATGCGGTGCGCGAGCCCCGGATAGCTTCTAAAGCCGGCGGCGATTTCCTCCGCCGTCAGGCCGAGTGCGAAGCAGGCGGCAAAGGCTGCCGCCGCGTTCTGGGCATTATGCGAGCCGCGCAGGGAACCGATGCCGGCGAGGTTGGCGACGACCTTCGGCTTGCCGTCCAGGACCTGCACGATGCGGGTGTCGAGCTTGCCGGCGTTGGCGGTGATGCCGGCGAAGACGCCCGCGTCGAGCGGCTGCTCGCCGCTGATCTTCACAAGCGGCCGCCCTGTCGCCGCTCGCCGCCGCGCCATCTGCTTGGAGGGCTCGTCGTCGACGCCGATCACCGCGATGTCGGCCGACGCGACCAGTCGCTCCTTGATCGCGCCGTAGTTCTCGAGCGTTCCGTGCCTGTCGAGATGGTCCGGCGTCAGGTTCATCTGGATGCCGATCGTCGGCTCCATCGAAGGAGCGAGATCGATCTGGTAGCTCGAACATTCGATGACGTGGATGCGGTTTGCCGCCGGCGGCTCCAGCGCCAGAACGGCCGTGCCGATATTGCCGCCCATCTGCGCATCGCGCCCGGCGCTGCGCAGGACATGGGCGATCAGCGCCGTCGTCGTCGATTTGCCGTTGGTGCCGGTGATGCAAACGACCGGCGCTTTTGGCGCGGTGGCGGCCCGCTCGCGGAAGAACAGTTCGATGTCGCCGATCACCGGGATGCCGACGGACTTGGCCTTGCCCACGGTCCAGTGCGGCTGCGGATGCGTCAGCGGCACGCCCGGAGCAAGCACCAGCGCAGCGTAACCCGACCAGTCGGTGGCCGCGAGATCGACGATCGCGATGCCTTCGGCCGCCGCCTTGTCGCGACTGACCTGGCTGTCGTCCCAGGCCGCTACCTCTGCGCCTCCCGCCTTGAGCGCCCGCGCCGTCGCCAGCCCCGAGCCGCCGAGCCCGAACAACGCGACGCATTGCCCGGCAAAGACCGTGACAGGCGTCATCAGCGCAGCTTCAGCGTCGAGAGGCCAACCAGCGCCAGCACCACCGAGATGATCCAGAATCGGATCACGACCTGCGGCTCGGTCCAGCCCAGCTTCTCGAAGTGGTGGTGGATCGGAGCCATCAGGAAGACGCGTCGTCCGGTACGCTTGTAGACGAAAACCTGGATGATGACCGACAGCGCCTCCAGCACGAACAGCCCACCGACGATGGCGAGCACGATCTCGTGCTTGGTCGCGACCGCGATCGTGCCGAGCAGACCGCCCAGACCCAGCGAGCCGGTATCGCCCATGAAGATCTGGGCGGGCGGCGCGTTGAACCAGAGGAATCCGAGCCCCGCCCCGATCAGCGCGCCGCAGATCACCGAGAGTTCGCCAGCGCCCGGGACATGGTGGATCTGGAGATAGTTGGCGAAGATCGCGTTGCCTGTCAGGTAGGAGATGAAGCCGAAGGTGGCCGCCGCGATCATCACCGGCACGATGGCGAGCCCGTCAAGCCCGTCGGTCAGGTTCACGGCGTTGCCGGCTCCGACGATGACGAAGGCCGCGACCAGCGGAAACAGCAGCCCGAGCGGCACGATCAGTTCCTTGAGGAACGGCATCGCGAAGCCCGACGAGATCGAGGGCGGGCCGTATTGCATGATCGCGCCGCAGGCGACGAGCGCGATGGCGACCTCCAGCGTGATCCGCGCCTTGCCCGAAAACCCCTTGTGGGACTGCTTCGTCACCTTGAGATAGTCGTCGTAGAAGCCGATCGCGCCGTAGCTCGCCGTCACCATCAGCACGATCCAGACATAAGGATTGCGCAAATTGCCCCAGAGCAGCGTCGCGGCGAACAGACCGGTCAGGATCATCAGCCCGCCCATGGTCGGCGTGCCGCGCTTGGCGAGATGCGATTCGGGGCCGTCCGTACGGATCGGCTGGCCCTTGCCCTGCTTCAGCCGCAGCCAGGAGATGGCGGCGGGGCCGAAGAAAAACACGAACAGCAGCGCGGTCGCGGTCGCCCCGCCGGCGCGGAAGGTGATGTAGCGGAACACGTTCAGGATCGGGAACGTGCCCGAGAAATCGGCCAGCCAGACGAGCATTGTTCAATTCTCTCGTTCTTATTCGTCCGCCGGCGCAGCCGGGAAGCGCGCCACGATCGCCTTGACGATCGGCCCCATGCGCGACCCGAGCGAACCCTTGACGGTGACGACGTCGCCGGCCCGGATCGCATCCAGCACAAGCGGCTCAAGCCCGCTCGCCTGCGCGGCATAAGCCCCCCTGATGGCGGAAGGCAAGCCGTCATAGAGACCGCGCATCAGCGGCCCGCAGGCGAAGACCTTGTCGACGCCGTTGGTCAGCACCGCGTCAGTCAGCCCCTCATGCAGCGCCGGCCCGCTGGGGCCGAGTTCCAGCATGTCGCCGAGCACGGCGATGCGCCGCCCTCTGCCCAGGACCGGAATGCGGCCGAGATTCTCGATCGCGGCGCGCATCGAGGCCGGGTTGCCGTTATAGCTCTCGTCGATCAGCGTAAACCGCCCGCCCGGCGCCTGCAGGCTCTGGCGCGCGCCACGTCCGGCGGGCGGGACGAGGTCGCCCAGCGCCAGAGCCGCCAGCGCGAGATCCGCGCCAAGCGCCTCGACAGCCGCCAGAACCGCCAGCGAATTCAGAACGATATGCTTGCCCGGGCTGCCGAGGCGGTAGGTCACGGGCTGGCCATGGACCAGCGCATCGACGGTCGAAACATCGGATTTGAGCGAGCAGGACAGCAGCCGGACATCGGCCTCGGCGCTCTCGCCGAAGGTGACGATGCGTCCTGCCGGGCCGGCTTCCGCCAACCGGCGCAGCAACCCGGCCTGCGGAATGTCGGCGTTGAGGATCGCGGTTCCGCGCGGCTTCAGCGCGGCGAAGATCGAGCCCTTCTCCTCGGCGATGCCGTCGAGCGAGGCGAAAGCCGCCAGATGCACCGGCTGCACGGTGGTGACGATCGCGACGTCGGGCGCGACCATCCTCGCCAGCGGCAGGATCTCGCCGGGATTGCTCATGCCGATCTCGTAGACGCCGTAGCGCACATCGGCGGGCGTCCGGCACAGCGTCAAAGGCACGCCCCAATGATTGTTGTAGGAGGCGACAGGCGCATGGGTCTTGCCCTGCCGCGACAGCACGAGGCGCAGCGCCTCCTTGGTGCCGGTCTTGCCGACCGAGCCGGTCACGGCGACGACGCCGGCCTTCAGCTCGGCCCGGCGAACGACGCCGGCCCGCTCCATCGCCTTCAGCACGTCGGGCACGACGGCGTAGGGGCCGGCCCCGGTGAAGGCTGCGGCATGCGCCTCGTCGATCACGGCGAGCCCCGCGCCCTTTTCGAGAGCGCCAGCGACGAAATCATGCCCGTCGCGCGCTTCTCCTAGGATAGCGAAGAACATCTCGCCCGGCTCGATCGTGCGCGTATCGATCGAGGCTCCCGTAATTGGGCCCGGCATTGTCCCGACCAGCCGCGCGCCCAGCGCCGCGACAAGTGCCTCACCGCTCCAAAGGGGCGCGCTCATCCTTGTATCTCCGCGATGGCCGTCCTGACCGCCTCGTGGTCCGAGAAGGGCAAGGTGCGATCGCCCACGATCTGGCCGCTTTCATGGCCCTTCCCGGCGACCACCAAAAGATCGCCCGGCCCGATCAGCCTTACCGCGTAGCGGATCGCCTCGGCTCGGTCGCCGATCTCGGTGAGCCTCGGCGAGGCCGCCATGATCTCGGCGCGGATTGCAGCCGGACTCTCGCTGCGCGGATTGTCGTCGGTGACGATGGCGATGTCGGATTTCTCCGCCGCGATCGCGCCCATCAGAGGGCGCTTGCCCTTGTCGCGGTCGCCGCCGCAGCCGAAGACGCAGATCAGGCGGCCGGTCGCGTAAGGGCGCAAGGTGGTCAGCACCGCTGCCAGCGCGTCGGGCTTGTGGGCGTAATCGACGATGGCGAGCCCGCCATTCACCGCGCCCACCCGCTCCAGCCGCCCGGCGACGCCGGTGAGGCCGGACATCGCGGCGAGCGCAACATCGGCGTCCTCGCCCGTCGCGATAGCGAGGCCTGCGGCGACCAGCGCGTTGCCGGCCATGAAATCTCCGACCAGCGGCAACACGATCTCGCGCTCGCGGCCGCTGTGAGCGATGATCAGGCGCTGCGAAAAACCGTCGCGAGCGCTGCCGACTAGCCTGAGCGTCTCGCCCTTTCGCCCTACGCCGATCAGGCGGTGGCCGGCGGTCAGCGCCGCCTGCGCGGCCTCGTCCGCATAGGGCTCGTCACGGTTGATCACCACAGGCGAGCCCGGCGGCAGCAGTCGCCAGAGCCGCATCTTGGCGGCGAAATACTCTTCGACGTTCGGATGATAATCGAGATGGTCGCGGCCGAGATTGAGGAAGGCCCCGGCGCTCAGGCGCACGCCGTCGAGCCTGTGCTGGTCGAGCCCGTGCGACGACGCCTCCATCGCCAGATGCGTGACGCCGCCTTGCGCCAGCGCGTCGAGCGAGGCATGCAGCGAGAGCGGGTCGGGCGTCGTCAGCGAGCCGTAATCCGCGCCTTTCGACGTCACCACGCCGATCGTGCCGAGGCTCGCCGCCTCATGTCCGAGCGCGGCGAAGATCTGCCGGGTAAAGTCGGCGACCGACGACTTGCCGCTGGTGCCCGTGACGGCGACGATCGTGTCGGGCTGGCGCGGATGGACTATGGCCGCTGCAAGCGAAAGCGCCAGCCTCGGGTCTGGCACCTGGGCGAAGGCTATTCCCGCAGCCAGATCGGCTGGCCGAGGCCCACCGGAGACGATCGCGCTCGCGCCGCGCGTGACCGCGTCCGCGATGAAGCGAGCGCCATCCGCCTTGCTGCCCGCCAGCGCGACGAAGACTTCGCCGGCCGCGACTTTGCGGCTGTCGAAAGCGAGGCCGTTGGCGAAACGGCTAGCCTCACCGGGCGAAAACGCGTCCGGAAAGAGCTGGCCAAGTTGGAATGACGGCATGCTCACGTCTCGATTCGGCTGGAAACGACCATCTCAGCCCTCATCCCGAGGAGCAAGGCGCAGCCCGGCGCGGAAAGGGACGACCCGTGACGAACGTCGCCCGCGAAAGCTCAGCGCGTGCCCCAGGCTCCGAGCCGCGCCATCAGCGGGAACGGGGCGACCGGCGGCTCGAAGCGCGGCGGCAGGCCGAGTATCGGGGCGGCGCGCTCGATCACCTTGCCGGTGGTGATACCGGCGTTCCAGGCGGCGGTCGAATAGCCGCCGCTTTCGGCATAGCCCTTGGGCTCGTCGTAGATCGAGAGGAAGAGGTATCGCGGCTTGTCGGCCGGCACGATCGCCATGAAGGTGGTGAAATTCTTGTTCTTCGCGTAGCGGCCGTTGATGACCTTCTCGGCGGTGCCGGTCTTGCCGCCGACGAAATAGCCGGCGACATCGGCCTTGCGGGCGGAGCCGCGCTCGCCATTCAGCCGCATGATGAAGCGCATCGCCTCGGAGGTCTCGGGCTTGATGACGCGCACGCCGAGCTTCCGGGCCTCTTCCTGCGAGCGCTTGACGAAGGTCGGCGTGATCAGCGTGCCGCCGTTGACCAGCGCGCCCACGGCCGCTAGCGCCTGGATCGGCGCGACGGCGAGCCCGTGGCCGAAGGCGATGGTGGCGCTGTTCAGCTCGCCCCAGCGGCCGGGCACAATCGGAGCTGCGCTCTCGGGTAGTTCCGTGCGCATCCGGTCGAGCTGCGCCATCTTGGCGAGGAAGCTCTTGTGCCCCTCGACGCCGACCGCGAGCGCCATCTTGACCGAGCCCATGTTCGAGGAATGCACGAACACCTCCGGCACGGTCAGGTTGCGACCTGTGCCCTTGTATTCGCGGATCACCTGGCTGCCGAAACGCATCATCCCGCCGGCCGTCGAATAGGACGAGTTGATGGTCGCCTTGCCGGTGTCGAGCGCCATCGCGACGGTGAGCGCCTTGAAGGTCGAGCCCATCTCGTAGACGCCGACATTGATCCTGTTGATCCGGTCCTTCTCTTGCGCGTCAGTCGGCGTGCTCGGGTCGTAGTCGGGCAGCGAGACCAGCGCGATCATCTCGCCCGTGTTGACGTCCATGATCGCGCCGGCAGCCGCGATGGCGCGGTATTTCTCCAGCCCCTTGACCAGTTCATCGCGCAGCAGATGCTGGACACGCAGGTCCACCGAGAGCTGGACGGGCTTGAGATCGGAGGCCTGCGTCGCGAGCCCCGCCCCGTTCAGGTCCTGCAGCCCCTGCGAGTCGATGTATTTCTCGATGCCGGCAATGCCGACATTGTCGATGTTGGCGTAACCGAGAACATGCGCCGCCGCCGGGCCGTTGGGGTAGACGCGCTTGTTCTCGGGCACGAAGCCGACGCCGGGAATGCCGAGGCGATGCACCTCGGCCTGCTGGCGCGGCGTGATCTCGCGTTTGACCCAGACGAAGCCCTTCTTGGTCGCGAGCTTGTCGCGCAGATCCTTGGCGTCGAGGTCGGGCAGGACGGCGGTCAGAAGCTCGGTCGCCTCGTCCTTGTCGAGGATCTTGCGCGGTTCGGCGAAGACCGAGACGGTGCGGATATCGGTCGCCAGCACATTGCCTTCGCGATCGACGATGTCGGGCCGCGCCGCCGAGATCGCGGTCGAGGTCGCGCGCCGCAAGCCCACCTGCTCGTTGGGGGCCACCGCCAGCATGACGAGCCGGCCTGTAATGGCGATGAACAGCGCCGCGAAACCGAGAATGACGAGGCCGACGCGCGGCTCGCTTTTCTCGCCGCTCATCCGGAAGACCGCGCGCAGCCAGCCGAAACGCGGCGCGGCTTCGGCCTGCGGGGCAGCCTGCGACTGCTGGGCGGAATCGTCGGTCGAATTCTCGCTCATGGGCGTTCTCACGGGCGGGCTCCGGGCGTGGTGACGCCGCTGGCTTTGCGGTCCTTCGGGGTCTCGGTCGGCAGGCCGAGGCCCAGATCCTCGAGCTTGCGGCCGATTGCATCGACCTTCGGCCCGCGCTCGGGGATATCGGATGGGCGCACGACCTGGCTGATGGCGAAGGGTTGAAGGTCGAGATGGCTGTCGGCCAGCGCCTGCACCCGGTCGGGCCGGTTGAGATAGGACCATTCGGCCTTGAGCACCGCAATGGCGTCGCGCTCGCGCTGCGTCTTGGCCTTCAGCTTCTGGAGCTGCTCGGCCTCCAGCGTCGTCTCGTACTTGATCGTATAGGCGTAGAGCGCGGACGACACGAGCGCCCCGATCGCCACAACATGCAGCAGCTTGATCATGCCGATGGCCTCCGCCGGGGTTGAGGATCGGGAACTTCGGACAGCGCCACGAGCGCTGCGTCCGCCGGACGCGAGGGCCTGTCGGTACGCTCGGCCGCCCTGAGCTTGGCCGACCGGGACCGCGGATTGGCGCGCATTTCGGCCTCGGACGGCGCGACCGGCCCGCGACTGACCAGCGTGAAGGTCGGCTCGGCGGCCGCGACGACCGGCGCATGACGCGAGCCCGCCGGAGCGCGGCCCGAACGCACGGTGAGGAACTGCTTGACGATGCGGTCCTCGAGAGAGTGGAAGGTCACGACCACGAGCCGCCCGCCGGGCTTCAGCACGGCCTCGGCGGCGTGCAGCGCGCGCACAAGCTCGCCGAGCTCGTCATTGACGGCGATGCGCAGCGCCTGAAACGTCCGCGTCGCGGGGTTGGCCCCGCCGGGTTCGGCCCTGACGATGCCGGCGACGAGATCGGCCAGTTGCTTGGTGGTCTCGATCGGACCCTTGCGCCGCGCCTCGATGATGGCGCGGGCCACGGCGCGGGAGCGGCGCTCCTCGCCGTAATGATAGAGGATGTTGGCGATCAGGCCTTCCTCGGCCTCGTTGACGATGTCGGCGGCGCTTGGCCCATCCGCGCCCATGCGCATGTCGAGCGGGCCGTCGAACCGGAACGAGAAGCCGCGCCCCGCCTCGTCGATCTGCATGGACGAGACGCCGATATCGAGCACCACGCCGTCGAGGGGGGTCATGCCGAAGCGCTGCGCCTCCTCGGCCAGTTCGCCGAACCGCGCTTGAGACAGCGTCAACCGCCCTGCCATTGCGCTGACGAGATCGGCGCCGCCTGCTATCGCGCTCGGATCGCGGTCGAGCCCCAGCAGCGTCGCGTCCGGCGCCGCGTCGAGGATGGCGCGGGCATAGCCGCCGCCGCCAAAGGTGCCGTCGATATAGCGGCCGCCCGGCTGTGGCGCCAGCGCAGCGACGACCTCGTCGAGCAAGACCGGGATATGGCGGCCGCCCTCGCCTGTGCCCGGTTCGTCATGGCCGCCGCGCCGCTTCATGGCGCGCCGACCCCAGCCGGGCCCGCCAGCGTACTGAGCGAACGCCTGACATCGCGCAGCCGCGACCGCGCGGTCTCCAGATGCGCCTGGAAGCGCGCCGGTTCCCAGATCTGGAACTTGTGGCCCTGCCCGACGAAGGTCACTGTGTCGGCGATGCCGGCATGCGTCTTCAGCATCTCGCCCAGCATGATGCGGCCCTCCGGATCGACCTTGAGCACCTCCGAGGCGCCGTTCAGCGCCGTCGAAAGCAGCTCCCACTCTTCCGAAAAGGGCGAGAAGCGCGCCAGCATGTCGTCGATGGTCCGGCGCAACGCCAGCCCGCCCGCGTCGATCGCCACGAGTTCCAGCGCCGGGTGAACATAGAGCCCCTCGTAGCCGTCCTTCGCGAGGACTGCCCGGAAGCTTGCGGGAATGGAGACGCGGCCCTTGGCGTCCAGCCGGTTTGTGAAGTTCGAGACGAAGCGGTCCGTCAACGCCGCCTCCCGGCCAAAAACTCACCCGAGCCCGCGCCGACAAGGGCGCGAAACAGACACCCCGTCGAAGCCGGCCAAGCGCAGCCTTGAGCCGAAATCCGCGCGGCACACGGACCTTGACCTGACCTTTGCCTGCCGGTTTCGACGGGATGATTTGGGATAGCATGGGCCTATATGGGCGTCAATGGAATCGCGTCTGTCGGACCGTCGACACACGTCCTCGACAGCATCACAGCCCGTTAAGGTTAAGTATCCGTAAGCATGCGCGGTTTCGCCAAAGCCCCGCCACCGGTCTCGCCGCAGCCGTGCGAAAACGGGCTGTCCGGCTGTGAATTTTTGCAGGTCACGTCTTGTCGGCGACGGCGTTCAGGAGCGCCTCGCGCAACGCCTTCAGTTGCGCGGCAAGATGCCCGATCTCCTCCGGCGACTGAGCGATCGCCGAACCCATCGCTTCGGGCACGCAACGGCCCTTCTCGCGCATCGCATCGCCGGCCTGCGTCAGCAGCAGCCGGACCTGGCGTTCGTCCTGCCGGCTGCGCTCTCGGCGTATCAGGCCGGCGGCCTCCAGACGTTTCAGAAGCGGCGTCAGCGTGCCTGAATCGAGCATCAGCCGCTCCCCGACAGCCTTCACGCTCAGCCCGTCACATTCCCACAGCACCAGCATGACCAGATATTGTGGGTAGGTCAGCCCGAGCTCGGCGAGCACCGTCCGGTACATGCGATTGAAGGCGTGGCCGGCCAGATAGACCGCGAAGCAAAGCTGCTCCTCGAGCTTCGGCGAGGCTGAAACGGCAGTTCGTGATTTCGCCATGGCGTGCTCTCCCCTGCAACGGCGGCCGATACGGCGCGATCAACTCCACGTGACCGGCGAGTTGGATCGTTGACAATTTGATTGTGCGCTATCTAATTGTATCGTGCAAGAGGTTGTTCGTCGCCCAACGAGGCTTCGCCAACCGGCTTTCAAGGACAGCCTGAGGAGTAATCCGATGAAAATTCTCTACACCGCGCATGGCTCGGCCACCGGCGGCCGCGAAGGCAAGGCCGCCACCGACAGCGGCAATGTCGATCTCGTGCTGAACACGCCCAAGGAACTCGGCGGCGGCGGCGGCGAGGGCACCAATCCCGAACAGCTCTTCTCGATCGGCTATTCAGCCTGCTTCCTCGGCGCGCTGAAATTCGTCGCCGGCAAGGAGAAGGTGAAGATCCCCGACGACGCCAAGGTCTCGGCCGATGTCGGCATCGGTCCGCGCGACGACGGCCAGGGCTTCGGCATCGCCGTGAAGCTCACGATTTCAGTGCCCGGGGTCGACAAGGCCGTGGTCGAGGACCTCGTCGAGAAGGCGCATGTCGTGTGCCCCTATTCGCATGCGACCAAGGGCAACATCGACGTCGATCTCGAGGTCGCGTGATTTCGGCCCGGCCTACACGGCCCGCCGACGACATGATTGCAGGCGACCCGCGTCGCCTGTCTCCCGCGCCCGGCCCTTCATGGACCGGGCGTTTTGTTCAGCCCCAACCATAAGGAACGGCACCATGTTGAACCGTCGCCAGCTTCTCGTCGGCGCGACCGCCGCATCGGCGTTCGCGACCTTCGGCCCGGCTCTCGCCAAGGCCCCGCTCGCCTCCGCGCAGGTCGCGGGGATTCATCGCCGCAAGATCGGCGCGATCGAGGTCACCGCGATCCTCGACGGCGTCGCCCCGCTGGGGGCGCAACTCTTCTCCGGCAAGCCCGCCGCAGACATCAAGGCCGCGCTCGAAGCCCAGGGCATGACTGAAAGCCTGCCGACCTCGGTCAACGCCTTCGTCGTCAACACTGGCGACAAGACGTGGCTGATCGACGCCGGCATCGGCGCCAACAAGGCCTTCGGCCCCAATCTCGGCCGCGTCGAGGCCAATCTGAAGGCGGCTGGCATCGATCCGGCCCAGATCGACGGCGTGATCCTGACCCATGCCCATGCCGACCATGCCGAGGGCCTGATCTCGGCGACCGGCGCGGCCCGTTTCCCCAATGCGGAACTCGTCATCCACGAGGCCGAGGCGGCCTTCTGGGCCGATGACGGCATCATGTCGCGCGCGCCGGCCGAGGCGAAGCCCTTCTTCGAATCGGCCCGCAAATCGCTCGCGCCCTATGCCGCCCGCACCCGCAAGGTGAAGGCCGGCCAGGTCGCGCCAGGGCTCGTTCTGGAGCATGCGCCCGGCCACACGCCGGGCCACAGCGTCCTGCGCGTCACGTCCGGTTCCGAACAGCTTCTGCTGATCGGCGACATCATGCACAACACCGCGATCCACACCGCCCTGCCCGATGCCGGTTTCGCTTTCGACGGCGATCCGGCGATGGCGGCGGCGTCGCGCAAGCGCATCTTCGACATGATTTCGGCCGACGGCATGCTGGTCGCCGGAACCCATGTCGGCTTCCCCGGCTTCGGCCGCGTGCTGAGGAGCGGCCAGGCCTATCGCTGGGTTCCGGCCGAGTGGGCCTACACGCTCTGAGCGCCGCATCATTGCGCCGTATGGATGGGCCGGGAGCGATCCCGGCCCTTTTCGCAACCTTCTGAAATCGGGCGCCAGCCGGCCTGTAAGCCGGGTTCTGGATGGCCGGGAGATCGCTCCCCCGACGTGACGGCCATTCCTCTGGGACGCGCATCGCTGCGCGCCTCGAGCAACCAACCCGGACGACAAGGCCGCAGAAACAGGCCCCCTTTCCCTTGCGGGAAAAGCATCGTCCCTATTCGGTTTTGCTCCCGGTGGGGCTTGCCATGCCGTCCCCGTTGCCGGGTCCGCGGTGCGCTCTTACCGCACCTTTTCACCCTTACCGCCGCACCGAAATGCGGAGGCGGTTCGATCTCTGTGGCGCTTTCCCTGGGGTCGCCCCCGCCGGACGTTATCCGGCACCGTGTTTCCGTGGAGCCCGGACTTTCCTCCCCCGGAAGAACCTGAGTTCTCGCGGGAGCGGCCGTCCGGCCGACTGGCGGCGTGGCTAGTGCGCGCTGCGCCGGCTTGCGTCAAGCAATGGCTGGCGTTTCGGCTCAGTTGCGAGCGGTGATCGTCCTGACCTTGGCGCAGTAGGCGCGGTTGGCGCCGCTCATGCGCTCGGCCATGTGGCCGCTCTGATACTTCATCACGGTGCGGCAGGTATCGCCGCCGGCGGCGCGATAGGCCATCGCCAGATATTTCATCGCATAGCGCGCATTGGTCTCGGCATCGAGCAGCCCGCCGGCCCCGCCCGAATAGCCCATGCCGCGCGCCGTCTGGTGGCGGATCTGCATGAGTCCGTAATTGCCGGCATTGGCGGCGCGGGGATTGTAGCGGCTCTCGATCCGTACGACCGCATCGGCGAGCGCGAAGGGTACGCCATTGGCGGCGGCATGGCGCGCCACGAGCGCCCTGAGGCCATCGGAGCCCGCTGGAGCCGCCAACGCAGGCCTTGCAGCCACAGCCGGCGCGGCGGGGGACGCAGCGATGGGAGATGCCGTATCGGGCGACACGGCCGCTCCCCGCGACCCGACGGGATCGATCTGTACATGAGCCTGCATCGACTTCTGGAAAGCGGCCCGCGCGCGTTCGACCGCAGACGGACTCGCGGATTTTGCGGACGTGGCGACGGGCTTGCCTCCCGCCTTGGCCTGCGCTGGTTTTGCCGTAGGCGCAGGTTCGTCTATGCCCTTTTCAGCGGCCTTTGCCTGATCGATCTCGGCCTGCCTGACGATGAAGTCACGCGCCCCGGTCTCGCTATTGACCTCGGCGACAGATGGCTGGGATCCGGCCAGGCAAATTGCGAAAGCAGCGAAGGCATAAAAGCGCTTGGTCAGCATCGTTGCGGACGTCTTTCATTCCAGAGCATGTGAGGATGATGAGCTTGATGCTGGCGGAATGTGGTCATAATCTGACGCATCGAGCATATTCGAGTCTGAATATTTATTCTTCGAAGGGGATATCTGTTACTTTATGAACAAATATTGACAAGTCTTCACTCCACCCGACGCCTACCGCCGATTCGCGTTGACGCAAGGGCAGATGCAGCGTGAAAACCTGCCGCATTCCCGTCTTATTTCCCGAGCGACGCCCCAAAAACCGCGTCGGCCCGGCCTTGTGGAGCAACCGAAGGCCGCGCTAAGCCTGCGGGGTCGGGCCGGGGCCATGGCGCGATGGGCGCGCCGGGCGGGCGTCCGGGAGAGTTTTCGACCATGGCATCGACGTTCTGGGGCCTTCTCGGTGGCGGCGGAGTCGGCTTCGTGCTGGGCGGCCCGCTTGGAGCGCTGCTGGGGGCGCTCGCCGGCCATGTGCTGGTCGACCGCGAGGGCGCGCCCTTCGGCCCGGCCCCGCGCGAACTCGTCTTCACCACCGGCCTCGTCGCGCTCTCGGCCAAGATGGCGCGCTCGGACGGGGTCGTGACGCGCGACGAGGTCGCCGCCTTTGAGCGCATCGTGAAGGTGCCCGACGGCGAGCATGAGCGCATCGCGCGGCTGTTCGACCTCGCCAAGCAGACGAGCGCCGGCTTCGAGGCCTATGCGAGCCAGATCGCCGACGCATTCCGAGAGGAGCCGGCGCTGCTGGAAGACGTGCTCGACGGTCTTTTCCTGATCGCCGCAGCCGATGGTGCGATCCACGAGGCCGAGCACGCCTATCTGCGCGACGTCGCGACGATCTTCGCGATCGACGGGGCGGGCTTCGCCCGCATCGAGGCCCGCCATATGCGCCGGCCGGACGATCCCTATCTGGTGCTGGGCGCCTCCCGCGAGATGAGCGACGCCCAGCTCAAGCAGCACTATCGCAGGCTGGTCGCGGAGACCCATCCCGACCGCGAGATCGCGCGCGGCCTTCCCGAGGAGGCGGTCGCGATCGCCACACGCAGGCTGGCCGCGATCAACGCCGCCTGGAACGCCATCGAGCGCGAGCGAGGCGCTGTAGCCTCCCGCACGACCCTGCCCGCCTGAAGGCGCCATGTCAGCAGCGAGCCCCGACAGCCGCTTCGCGGCGAAGGTGTTTCCGTCGCCCAACCATGGCGAGCGCAAGCCTGTTGCGGCCGACGGCTCAGCCCGCCGGCCCGACATGCTGATCCTGCACTATACCGGCATGCCGGATGCCGGCTCCGCGCTGCAATGGCTGTGCAATCCGGTCTCCCAGGTCTCCTCGCATTATTTCGTCTTCGAGAACGGCCACACGTTGCAACTCGTGCCCGAGGCACGGCGCGCCTGGCATGCCGGAGCCTCGCACTGGGCCGGCGAGACCGACATCAACTCCTGCTCGATCGGCATCGAGATCGCCAATCCGGGCCATCCCGGCGGCCTCCCCGATTTCCCGCCAGACCAGATAGCTGCGACGCTGAACCTCTGCCGCGACATCTGCGAGCGCTGGTCGATCCCGCCCGAACGCGTGCTGGCCCATTCCGACATCGCGCCCGGCCGCAAGATCGACCCCGGCGAGAAATTCCCATGGCGGCGCTTCGCGGAAGGCGGCGTCGGCCTCTGGATCGAGCCTGCGCCGATCCGGGGCGGGCGCTTCCTCGCCAAGGGCGAAAGCGGCCAGCCGGTCGAGGCGCTGCAGGCGATGTTCGCCATGCTGGGTTACGGCTGCTCAGTCGATGGCGTCTTCGACGAAAAACTCGAGGCGGTTGTCGCCGCCTTCCAGCGCCACTGGCGACAGGAGAAGGTCGACGGCGTCGCCGACGCCTCGACGATCACGACGCTGCGCGATCTGGTGGCCGCGACGCGAGGCGCGCGGACGGCCTGATCTGTCCCACATCTTGCAGCAACATTGCCGCAGTTTAACTCGCCGGGATTGGCGGATTCTGCCATGATGATGCGGGTTGGACGCCTGCTCGTGCAGGCCCGGATGGCGGAGTGGCGGCTTTGCGCAAATGGCTCATGGCGACGGGGTTGGTGGCGCTGGCGGCAGGCGCCGGCTACTGGACGCTGCGCCCCTCGGGCGGCGCGGCCAATGAACAGGCCTACCGCACCGCAGCGCTCGATCGTGGCCGCATCACGGCCGCCGTTCGTGCGACCGGCACCCTGACCCCGGTCACCACCGTTCTGGTCGGCTCGCAGCTTTCGGGCCAGATCGTCGAGATCCTCGCCGACTACAATTCGGTCGTGAAGGCCGGACAGGTCGTGGCGCGTCTGAACGGCGACCAGATCAGGACCAAGCGCGACGCGGCCGAAGCGGATGTGGCGCAATCGAAGGCCGATCTTCTGGTCAAGCGCGCCCAGCTCGACCGCGCCCGCTCGACGCGCATCAAGGCGAATTCGACGGTCAGGGACATCGAGGCGCAGCGTGATCGTGCCGCCGCCCAGCTCGCCGACGCGAAGCGCACCTTCGAGCGCCAGACCGAGCTGTTCTCGCGCGGCGCCGGCGCTCAGCAGACGCTAGACAGCGCCCGCACCCAGGTCGAGATGCTGACGGCGGGGCTGGTCTCCGCAGAGGCGCAGATCGCCTCGGCGAAAGCCGAGATGAACGGGCTCGACGCCGACATTCTGCTGGCGGAGGGCCAGGTCAAGGCGAGCGAGGCGCTGATCGCGCAGCGCGAGGCGACGCTGAAAGGCATCCTGATCGACCTTGAGCGCACCGAGATCCGCTCGCCGGTGGACGGCGTTGTAGTGCAACGCCAGGTCGATCTCGGCCAGACGGTCGCGGCTTCGCTCTCGACGCCGACCCTGTTTCAGATCGCACAGGATCTGCGCGTCATCGACATCTATGCCAATGTCGACGAGGCCGATGTCGGTCGCCTCAAGACCGGCCAGGCCGTGACCTTCAGCGTCAACGCCTATCCCAACCGCACCTTCGAGGGCCGGGTCGAGATGGTCCGGCTCGGCGCACAGACGATCCAGAACGTCGTCACCTATACCGGCGTTGTCCGGGTCGAGAACCGCGACATGGCGCTGCTGCCGGGCATGACGGCCAATCTCCAGGTCGTCACCGAGGACCGCAGCGACGTGCTTCGCGTCGCCAATGCGGCGCTGCGGTTCAGGCCCGTCGGCGCGGCAGCCGGCCCCGTGCCGGCCGCATCCCCTGCCGTCACAGGCGGGGAGCGCGGCGGGCGTGGCGGCGGCAACCGCACGGGCGCGGCCCTGCGCGAGCGCATCGAAACCGAACTGCAGCCGACGCCGGAGCAGACACAGGCGATCGCCGGCGTTCTACAGGAGCGCCGCGCCGGTGGCCGCGAGGCGATGGCCGGCCTCTCCGAAGACGAGCGCCGCGCCGCCTTCCGCGCAGCCCGCAGCGAGACGATGAAGAAGATCGCCGCCGTGCTCGACCCCGAACGCAGGGCGAAGTTCGAGGCGATGATGCAGGAGGGCCGCTCCACCGCGCAGACCGGTGCGCCGGGCCGCGTCTACGTGCTCGATATGGGAGGTCAGCCCAAGGCCGTTCCGGTGATGCTCGGCCCGACCGACGGCGCCTACACAGAGATCGTCTCCGGCGAGCTGAAGGACGGCGCGCAGGTGATCGTCGGCGGCGGCCCGCGCCCGGTCGCGCCCGCAGCGCCTGCCGGTGGCCCGCCGGCGCGGGGGCCCCGGCTGTTCTGATGAACGCGTTTTCCAACAGGACTTGGCCTCACCTTCTCCGTGCTGGGACAGGCCCGCGCATGACGGCAGTGGTTCAGGTGTCCTTTCCTCAAAAAAGGGCAGAGCTCCCATGCCCTTGATCGAAGCCCGCGAACTTTCCCGGGTCTACGACCTCGATTCCGGCCGCGTCACGGCGCTGGACCGGGTCTCGCTCGACATCGAAGCCGGCGATCTTGTCGCGGTGATGGGCCCGTCGGGCTCGGGCAAATCGACCTTCATGAACCTGATCGGCTGCCTCGACCGGCCGACCGGCGGTCATTACCGGCTCGACGGCGTCGCGGTCGAAACCCTCTCGGGCGATGGGCTCGCTGAGCTGCGCAACCGCAAGCTCGGCTTCGTCTTCCAGCAGTTCAACCTGCTGCCGCGCGTCGACGCCTGCGCCAATGTCGAACTGCCGATGGCCTATGCGGGCGCCGACGGCAAGACCCGCAAGGCGCGCGCCCTCGCAGCGCTCGGCCGCGTCGGCCTCGCCGAGCGCGCCCATCACCGCCCGATGCAGCTTTCGGGCGGCCAGCAGCAGCGCGTCGCGATCGCCCGTGCGCTGGTCAACGAACCGCGCCTGCTGCTCGCCGACGAGCCGACCGGCGCGCTCGACAGCCGCACCGCGCTCGAAATCCTCGCTTTGTTCCAGGATCTCAACCGCGAGGGCGTAACCGTCGTGCTCGTGACCCATGACGCCGAGGTGGCGCGCCACGCGCGCCGCGTCATCCGCTTCCGTGACGGCAAGCTGCTCTCCGATACGCGACAGGAGGCTGCCGAAGCACGCGAGGCGCTGGCGGCGCTCGATGCCGGCCATGCCGTGGAGCCCGGGTCGGAGATGGCGACGCTGGAGGTTCTGGCATGAGCCTGCTCGAAGCCATCCGCTCGGCGCTCTCGGCCATCGGCGCGAACGCGCTGCGTTCGGCGCTGACGATGCTCGGCATCATCATCGGCGTCGCCGCCGTCATCGCCATGGTAGCGATCGGCTCCGGCGCGCGCGAGCGCGTCACCTCGCAGATCAAGTCGCTCGGAGCCAACCTCGCCATCATCCAGTCCGGCAACGTCACGCAGGGCGGCGCGAGGCTGGGCGCGGGCGCGTCCTCGACCCTGACCGACGAGGACGCCAGCGCCGTTCTGCGCGAGGTCGAGGGTGTCGTCGCGGCAGCCCCGGTGATCGTGACCCGCGCCCAGGCCATCTATCAGGGCACGAACTGGTCGACGCAGATCACGGCGACCGATCTGGACTTCTTCGCCGCCCGTGAATGGGACGTGGCGGACGGCCGCCTGTTCGAGCCCGAGGAGCTGCGGCGGGGCGAGCTCGTCGCCATCATCGGCCAGACCGTGGCAAGGAACCTGTTCGGCGAGCAGAACCCGCTCGACCAGCAGTTCCGCATCCGCAACGTCCCGTTCAAGGTCATCGGCGTGATGGCGCCCAAGGGCCAGTCGGCGCTGGGACAGGACCAGGACGATGTCATCTTCGTGCCGCTCGACACCGGCCGCCGCCGCATCGTCGGCCGCAACTATGCGCGCGATAGGTCGGTCCAGACCATCATGGTCAAGTTCGAGAGCGAACAGGCGATCACGCCCGGCATCGAGCTGACCCGCGCCTTGCTGCGGCAGCGCCATCGTCTCACAGAGGACGCCGACGACGATTTCATCGTCCGCAACCTGACCGAGATCGCCAACACGGCGACCGCCGCCGCCAATACGCTGTCCTGGCTGCTGGCCGCCGTGGCGGCCGTCTCGCTCTTGGTCGGCGGAATCGGCATCATGAACATCATGTTGGTCTCGGTCACCGAGCGGACCCGCGAAATCGGCTTGAGGCTCGCCGTCGGCGCACGCCAGCGCGACGTGCTGGCCCAGTTCCTGATCGAGGCGACGACGCTCGCCACCATCGGCGGCGCGGTCGGCATAGCGCTCGGCGTCGGGGCAGCACTGACGATTGCGCGCATTGCCGGCTGGCCGTCCGTGGTTTCGCTCGAGACCATAGCGATTGCGGTCGGCGTCTCGGGCCTCATCGGCGTTTTCTTTGGCTTTTATCCGGCTCGTCAGGCCGCGCGGCTCGACCCGATCGAGGCCCTGCGGCGCGAGTGACACAAGGCCGCCCGCTGCCTTTGCGGCAAGACCCCGTTAACCAATGGGAACTAGCCTCGCCGGACAAGACCGATCGGCCGATCCCGGCCCGATCGAGAGCCGACCGACGAGGGATTCGTGAGCCACGAGCCGCTATCCGCCGCCGAAGCCAAGCGCCTCTACGACCAGGCGGCGCTACTGGCGAAGGTCGGCGCCTGGGAATGCGAGCTGGCGCGCGAAACCCTGACCTGGACCGACGGCGTCTACGATCTGTTTGGACTGCCGCGCGGCTCGACCCTGCACCGGCCCTCGACCGTCGATCTCTACCATGACGATTCGCGCGCCGAGATGCAGCGCCTGCGCGCAAGGGCCATCGCGACCGGCGGCGGCTTCAGCATGGAGGCCCATATCCGCACGCCGGCCGGCGAGGATCGTTGGATGCGGCTTGTCGCCAATGTCGCCTGCGAGCACGGCCGCCCTGTCCGGATCTACGGCGCCAAGCAGGACATCACGCATGAAAAGGCGATGTGGGCGAGCCTGCGCGAACTCGCCTACAGCGACCCGCTGACCGGGCTCGCCAACCGCCGCGTCTTCGAGAGCCGCTGCGAGGAGTTGCTGGGCCACGGCTATGATGCAGGCACGCTGGCGGCGCTGGCGGTCCTCGACGTCGATCTCTTCAAGCAGATCAACGACCAGTTCGGCCATGCCGCCGGCGACGAATGCCTGCGCCAGATCGCGGCGCGGCTGGAACGCGTTTTTGAGGGCGCAGTGCTGATCGCCAGGATCGGCGGCGACGAATTCGCCGTGCTGCTGCGCCTGCCGCTCGGGCTGCCGCATCTGACGCTGCTGCTCGACCATGCCCTGCGCGTGCTCGCCTGCCCGGTCGTCTGGCATGGACACCCGATCGAGATCGGCGTTTCGATCGGCGTCACGCTGCTGCGCTCGGCCCATCGCGAGGACAATGCGAAACTCTTCGCCGAGGCGGATTCGGCGCTCTACCTCGCCAAGGCGGCAGGCCGGAACCAGGCCCGCCTGTTCGGCGCGGCGATCGATGCGCCTGTCTCGCTGGGAGCCATCGGTCCCCGCATGGCCGAGCCGATGGTCCGCATGCTCTGAGGCGACGGCCGCAGCGTCATGCCGCGTCGGCGGCTTCGCCCAGGCGCTCCTTCAGCTTCAGCCCGACGGCGACGATCGCCTCGATTGCCGGCATCAGTTCCTCGCCGAGATCGGTCAACTGATACTCGGCCGAAGGCGGCGAGCTCGCCACGACACGGCGGCTCACCACCCCTCTCGCCTCGAGGTCACGCAGGCGTTCGCTCAGCATCTTCGCCGAGATCAGCGGCATGTCGCGGCGCAGCTCGCCGAAGCGGCGTGGGCCCCCGCTGAGATACCAGATCAGGTTCGGCGTCCAGGCCTTGCCGATCACCCGCATGCAGGTGCCCACGGCGCAGGTCGGCGGCGGCGCAACGGCGCGGTTCTTCCTGATCTTCAAGGCCATGGCCAACGATCCCCCGGTTACCGGAAGGATACCGGAAAATGAAGTAACGACAAGTTACTTCATATACAAAGGTTATCGCCTCGGCTTACTCCTGTCGCATTGCAACCCGGAGATGACGACGATGAAGCTCTATTACGCGCCCGGCGCCTGCTCGCTTTCGCCCCATATCGCCCTGATCGAGTCCGGCCTGCCCTTCTCGATCGAGAGGGTCGACTTCAACACGAGGCGCACCGAAGCCGGCGAGGACTACGCCGCAGTCAACGTAAGGGGCTACGTCCCGGCGCTGCGACTCGACAGCGGAGACGTGCTGACCGAGGGAGCGGCGATCGTCCAGTTCATCGCCGACAAGGCCCCGGCTTCCGGGCTCGCGCCGCAGGCTGGAACGCTGCAGCGCGCAAGGCTGCAGGAGGCGCTGAACTTCATCGCCAGCGAACTGCACAAGGCCTTCTCCCCCCTGTTCCGGCCAGCCACGGACGAGCAGGGCAAGCAGGACGCCCGCAAGGCTGTGGCGCTGCGGCTCGGCCAGGTTGAAGCGATGCTGTCTGACGGCCGCGCATATCTGCTCGGCGAGCGGTTCAGCGTCGCCGACGGCTATCTGTTCACCGTGGTGAGCTGGAGCGGCCATGCCGGCATCGCGCTTGATCCTTGGCCGAAGCTGCAGGCCTTCATGGGGCGCCTGGCGCAGCGCCCGTCCATACGACAGGCGATCGCGGCCGAAGGCCTCCCACAGGCTGCGTGATGGACCCGCGCTTTTCAGCCATCCTGGACCTGGTCGGCCGCTACTTCGACGGCCTGCACCACAGCGACGCCGCCGGTCTTGGTCGCGTCTTCCACCCGCAGGCCCTCTATGCCTGCGCCAGCACCGGCAGTCTGACCCACATGACCATGGACGCCTATCTGCCCATGGTCGCGGCGCGGCCCTCACCTGCCAGCCGTGGCGAGGTGCGGCGCGACCGCATCCTCTCGGTCGCCTTCGTCGGGCCGGGCACGGCGCTGGCGACAGTCGAATGCGCCATCGCCGAGAAACGCTTCACCGACCTGCTCAGCCTCGTCCTGCTCGACGGGGAGTGGCGCATCATCGCCAAGGTCTTCCACTTCGACATCGCGCCGGCGGCCTGAACGCGCGGCCGACCAGCCCGGAGGCTGCAATGCCCTACGTCAACATCAAGATCACCCGCGAAGGCGCGACGCCTGCCCAGAAAACCGAACTGATTGCGGGCGTGACCGACCTGCTCGTACGCGTCCTCGACAAGAAGCCCGCCACGACCTTCGTCGTGATCGACGAGGTCGCGCTCGAGGACTGGGGCGTCGGCGGCCTGCCCGTCGAGGCTTGGCGCCGGCAGGACGCGCCCCGGGCGCCGCTCTGACATGAAGACGCCCGCCATCGTCGATGGCGGGCGCTCGCTCCTTGCACGGCCGAATGAAAAGGCTCAGCCCTTCACGCTCTTGACGACCTCGGCCACGTTGACGCCGAAGGCTTCGGCCGTCTTGAGGTCGCCGGGGATCATCTCCGCGACGCCGGCGTCCGACGGTGAGGTAACCAGCAGGCCCTGATAGCCGCCGAGATTGTTGAGGTCGTCACGCGTCGAGGCCTTGGCGTTGGACGGGTGCATGCCGGTGCCGGTCCAGAGCATTTTGTGCTGGGCCGCAAACAGCGCGAGATAGGCGATAGTCGAGCCCTTGTCGCCGTTCAGCGTCGCTGAATTGGTGAAGCCGGCCGCGATCTTGCCTTTCCACTCCATGCCGTACCAGGGCTTGCTTGAGGCGTCGGCGAATTTTTTGAACTGCCACGAGACATTGCCCATATAGGTCGGCGAGCCGAAGATCACGCCGTCGGCGGCCTTGATGGTTTCCCAGGCGGCGTCCGGCAGATTGCCCTCGGCGTCGATCGCGAGGAGATCGACAGCAGCGCCCGTCGAGGCGGCGCCTTTCTGGACATGTTCGGCCACCCTGGCGGTGTGACCGTAGCCGGAATGGAAGACGATGGCGATCTTGGTCATCTGGAAACCTCTGTCTCAAACGGTTGCGTTCGATACCGCCCTAGATGTTGCAGCGCGGCGACGGCTGCAATGCCGCGGCGATTGCGGCTGCGCAGGATCGCCTTGGCGCAACGGCAATGAAGGGGGCCCCACGACGATGTCCGGAATTGGCGGTCACGCGGGTGTCGTATCGCGCCCCTAGCGTCGTTTCCGGGGATCGAACCTGACGCGTTCAACAGTCGGTTCGGTTGCGTCGTGGGGAGTGCTGAGCCATGCAAGTCGATATCTTCACTCAGGTGATCGTGCCGGTCATAGGCGGCCTCGGCATCTTCATGCTGGGCCTCGAATTCATGAGCAACGGCATCCAGAATCTCGCCGTCAACAAGATGCGCGCGCTGCTCGCCAAGATCGCGGGCACGCCGGTTAAGGGCGTGCTCGCCGGCACCTTCATCACCGGCATCATCCAGTCCTCGACCGCGATGACCGTGATGGTCGTCGGCCTCGTCAACGCCGGCGTCATCGGGCTGCGGCCCGCCATCAGCGTGATCATGGGCGCCAATATCGGCACGACGCTGGGCAACGGCCTGATCGCGCTGCCGCTCGGCCCGCTCGGCCTGTTCCTCGCCGGCATCTTCGCGCTGGTCCACATCTTCGCCAAATCCGACAAGGTTAAGAACATCGCGCTCGCCTGCATGGGCTTCGCGCTGATCTTCTACGGGCTGAACCTGATGACCGGCGGCCTGCGTCCCCTGCGTGCCATGCCGGAAGTGATGAGCGTGATCTCCTCCCTCAAGGCCGACAGCTTCATGGGCCTGATCTACTGCGTGCTGATCGCGGCCGGGATCACCGCGATGATCCACTCCTCCTCGGCCACGATCGGCATCGTCATGGGTCTAGGCGCCGCCGGCATCCTCGACTGGAAGACCGCGGTGGCCTTCTCGCTCGGCGCCGATCTGGGCACCACCATCACCTCCTGGATGGCCTCGCTCAACCTCACCAAGAACGCCAAACGAGCCGCCTACGCGCACATATCCTTCAACATCATCGGCGTGATGGTGACGATCCCGCTGTTCTTCGTCTCGATGGACGTGCTCACCTGGGCGATGCAGTGGTTCGGCGGCGACCCCGGCGTGCCCGTCATCAAGGACGGCAAGGAAACCTTCCCGCTGGTCCCGGTCGCGATCGGCCTCTACTCGACCTTCTTCAACATCTTCAACACCGTCCTGCTCTTCCCCTTCGTCGGCGTGTTCGAGCGGGTCCTGATGAAGGTCGGCGCCAACGCCACCAACGAGCAGGAAGACTACACCCAGCCGCTTTATCTGACCGCCGCCGCGGCAGGCGATCCGGTAACGGCGGTCCCCGCCGTCCAGCGCGAGACCGGCCGCTATCTCGAGGCCGCCCGCAAATTCCTCGATATCGCCAAGGGCAAGGACGACGCGCCCGACAAGATCGAGGAGCACTACGCCGCCATCGACATCCTCAACCGCGAAATCCGCTCCTACACCTCGGGCATGTTCAAGGCCGACATGCCCTATGCCCGGGCCGATCTCGTCGCCAGCCTGATCGAGGAAGAGGACCAGACCGCGAGCCTGGGCGAGGCGCTCTACCAGATCGCCCGCCGGATCGAGCGCCAGCCGTTCGGCGAGGTTGGCCGGGGTCTTGTCGACACGCTGGTCGATCAGGTCGAGGACGCGCTGCGCGCCATCATCCCGATCGATCAGGTCAATCCCCCGGTCACCGCCGATGCCGAGCCCCGGCTCAAGGGCCTCGCCGAACTGCGCGAGCGCTGCCTGCGTCTGGGCGCGGAACTGCCCTGGGTCGAGCGCGGCGCGATCCTGGCCCTGCTCGGGTCGGCCGAGCGCGCTTTCTATCTGATCGAGCGCATCGACTCCGAGCGCAAATCGGTCTCGCGCGTTGTGCAGGCGGCGCAGGTCGAGACCCGCTCGGCGGAGGGTTTCGGCGGCGCGGCCGTGCCGGCCTGATCCACGCTTCGGCTTGTCCTGAACAGATCAGGGGTCGCTCTTCGGAGCGGCCCCTTTTTGGTCTGGGGCAAGCCCGGCTTGCTTCCCCGCACCGACAAGGCGACCCGCACGCGGTTGAGCCCACCGGCGCGATCCTGTAGGGCGGCTGGACCCTGTTCCGGTTTTGAAGAGACATTCTGATGATCCTGCGGCTGGCTGTCGCCCTGCTCGCCTGGTGCTGCCTCGCCCAGCAGATCCATGCGCAACCCGCACCAGCCAGCCCGCATTCCGCGCAGGCCGTCGGCTGGAAAACCGGACGCGAGGCTGTCGCGATCGAGCGGCGCATCGACGCGCTGATCGCTCGCATGACTCTTCCTGAGAAGGTCGGCCAGCTCGTGCTGACCGGACGCGGCGACGGCTTCGACATCAGGCGCATCCGCGACGGGCTGATCGGTGGCGTGATGAACTTCGTTGTTCCGCGCGAGGTCAAGGAAGTGCAGGAGGCCGTCCGCGCTTCCCGGCTGAAGATACCGCTGATCATCGGACTCGACGCCGTCCATGGTTTCTCGACCTACTTCCCCTTGCCGCTCGGACAGGCCGCGACCTTCAATCCGGCGCTGATCGAGGAGGCGGCCTACTGGACCGGCCGCGAGGCGTCCGCGGCCGGCGTCAACTGGACCTTCGCGCCGATGGTCGATATGTCGCGCGATCCGCGCTGGGGCCGCGGGTTGGAGGGGGCGGGCGAGGACCCGTACTACGCCTCGGTCGTGGCCGCCGCCCGCACGCGAGGCTATCAGCGCGGCGGCGTCGCGGCGACGGTGAAGCACTTCGTCGGCTACGGCGCGGCGGAGGCAGGCAGAGACTACAACTCGACCTGGATTCCGACGAGCCAGTTGCACGATTTGCATCTGCCACCGTTCAGGGCAGCGTTCGACGCCGGCTCGATGACGGCCATGGCGGCCTTCAATGCGCTGAACGGCCTGCCCGCGACGGCCCATCGCGGCATGCTGACCGAGCTTCTGCGAGACAAATGGAAGTTCAAGGGCTTCGTCGTCTCCGATTTCGGCTCGATCACCGAATTGCGGCTGCACGGCATCGCGGCCGACGACTCCGAGGCCGCGCGCAAGGCGCTGCTGGCGGGCATCGACATGGACATGATGTCGGAGGTCTATCACAAGCATCTCGCGGGCGAGGTGACGGCGGGCCGCGTGCCCATGGCCGCGCTGAACGAAGCGGTGCGGCGCGTGCTGCGGGTCAAGTTCCATCTCGGCCTGTTCGACCGGGCCGATGTCGATGTCGCGGCCGCCCCGGCCCTGATGCAGACGCAGGCCGCACGCGACGTCGCGCTGAAGGCGGCGCAGGAGAGCGTGATCCTGCTCAGGAACGAAGGCGACCTCCTGCCGATCCACGACACGGTGCGCTCTGTCGCCGTGATCGGGGCGATGGCCGTTCCGGAGGACGAACGCGTCTGGACCGACCCCGCCGGGCTCGGCCGCCGCGTGGTACAGCCGCTGCCAGACGCGCTGCGCGAGCGGCTGCCGGCGGGGACGAGCGTCACCTACCAGCCCGCCTTCACCAAGGCCTGCGGCACGGAGTTTTCCGACAAGGCGGCGGCGGTCCAGGCCGCTGCGGCAAGCGACCTGATCGTCGCCATGCTTGGCGAGGATTGCGAGTTCATGGGCGAAGGCGCCTCGCGCACGCAGCTCGGCCTGCCGGGCGTGCAGCAGGAACTGCTCGAGGCGCTGGTCGCCACTGGAAAGCCCGTCGTGCTGGTGCTGGCGACGGGGCGGCCGCTGGTCCTGACATGGGCGAGCGAGAAGGTCGCAGCCATCGTCCAGACCTTTCATGGCGGCACGGAGGGGCGCACGGCCATCGCCGATGTGCTGACCGGCAAGGTCAATCCCTCCGGACGCACGCCGATGAGCTTCCCCCGCTCGGTCGGCCAGGTCCCGGTCTATTACAACCAGCTCCCGACCGGCCGGCCGCAGCAGATCCGCCAGCGCTACGAATCCATCTTCATGGACGAGGCCAATGACGCGCTCTACCCCTTCGGCTTCGGCCTCTCCTACAGCCGTTTCACCTATGCCAACGCCCGCGTCGCCAGGGGCTCAGTCGCCTTGAACGGCACGATCGAGGTCATGGTCGATGTCGCCAATACGGGGACGCGCGACGGGCAGGAGGTGGCGCAGCTCTACATCCGCCAGCCCGTTGCCAGCCGCTCGCGGCCGCTGCGCGAATTGAAGGCGTTCGAAAAGGTCCTCCTGCGCGCCGGCGAGACGAAGACGCTGCGGTTCAGGCTCGCTGCGGCCCGACTCGGGAGTCATGACGACGCCGGGCGCTACATCGTCGATCCCGGGCTCATCGAAATCTGGCTCGGAGGCTCGTCGCGCGCCGATCTGAAGACGCAGGTGATGTTGACCAAGTCTTGATCGCATGCGTCTGCCGCATGCCTGCCAATTGATCTCGACACGGATGAAATTTCGGTCAATCCTTGAAGCGCGCGGGCCTTCGGACGCTTGCATCCGAAGCACCGCGAGACGCGATGGCTCCAAAGGATGCGGCGATGGCGACCGGAACCGTAAAATGGTTCAATACTGAGAAGGGCTTTGGCTTCATACAGCCTGCGGATGGCGGAAAGGATGTGTTCGTTCACATCACTGCCGTTAAGGAAGCGGGCTTCATGACGCTGACGGAAGGACAGAAAGTCTCGTTCGAACTCAAGACCGAACGGGGCAAGACGGCAGCCGGCTCGCTGCAGTTGCTCTGATCCGACCCGACTTCGGATTCCGACAAGGATCGCATCGCGGCGATGACGAATGGCTTTGCGCGCGGCGTCGTCGCCGGCGTCTATGAAATACTTCCGGTTGCGGACACGCAGCACCCTTTCGTGACGCACCCATGCGAGCGCCTGGCGCTCGATCTCTCCGGCATCCCAGGCGATGTCCATGCCGGCGTGACGCGCAAATCCGGCGCGCGCGAGCCCTGGCTGCCGCGCGGCACAGTGCTACGCAACGACCGCCAACTCTCGGCGCTGAGCGCGGACGAGCTTGCAGAGGTCGCGGCGGACCTCGGCCTCGACGCGCTGCCGCCCGAATGGATCGGCGGAAATCTCCTGTTCACGGGGCTCGAGTGTTTCTCGCGGATCGCGCCCGGCAGCCGGCTCGCCATCGGCGGTTCGTGGGGCGGCAGCGGGCGCTTCGACGGCGGCGCCGTGCTGCGGGTCGAGGCCTATAATTTCCCCTGTCGCCAGTCAGGGCGGGCGATCGCCGCTCTGGCCGGGCGGCCTGAGCTCGAATTCGCCTTCGTCAAGGTCGCAGCAGCCTTGCGCGGCCTCGTGCTCAGCGTCGATCTCGCCGGAACGATCACGCCGGGCGATGCGGTTATTGTGATCCCGCCGGTGACGCCGAAGGTCGGCTGATCGTCGCGGGGCTGCGTCCGGCGAAGCGTCGGGCCGTGGCGACGCAGGCCGCCACCGCGACGCAGACCGCGAGCATCGCCACGCTGACGCTCTCGCCCAGCAGCAGCGCCGCCAGCGTCAGCCCGAAGAAGGGCTGGAGCAACTGCAGCTGCCCGACCGCCGCGATGCCGCCCTGCGCCAGCCCGCGATACCAGAACACGAAGCCGATCAGCATGCTGAACAGCGCCACATAAGACAGGCTGAGCCAGCCTGCCCGGCTCACGCCGCCGAAGCCTGCCGGCGCTGTCCACAACGCCAGTGTCAGCATGACCGGCAGGCTGAGAACCAGCGCCCAGGAGATCACCTGCCAGCCGCCGAGCCGGCGCGAGAGCCGGGCGCCTTCGGCATAGCCCAGGCCGCAGACCACGACGGCAGCCAGCATCAGCAGGTCACCGATCAGCGAGGCTTCGAGACCCTGCGTGAGCGCATAGCCGACCACCGCTGCGCTGCCGAGGCAGGAGAACAGCCAGAACGGCAAAGGCGGCCGCTCGCCGGCCCGCAGCACGCCGAACATGGCCGTCGCCAGCGGCAGCAAGCCGATGAAGACGATCGAATGCGCGGAAGTGACATATTGCAGCGCCAGCGCCGTCAGCAGCGGGAAGCCGACCACGACGCTGAGCCCGACGACCAGCAGAGGACCGATATCGCCCCGCAGCGGACTCGGCTGGCGGAAGGCGAGCAGCAACGCCAAGCCCCAGACGCCTGCGATCGCGGCGCGCGCGGCGGTCAGGAAGACCGGATCGAACTCGGCCACGGCCAGCCGCGTCGCCGGCAGCGAGCCGCTGAAGATCAGCACCCCGATCAGCCCGTTGATCAGGCCGCTGGTCGTCTTCGTCATCATCGTCGCTCCTCTTTTCCGCTGGATCGGCCGGATGGATGCGACTAACCAGAGACACTGCAATACAGTTGGCGCAAACTGTCATGGTCATGGAACCACTACAATTTCAGGAGCCGCTTGCCGCTGACGCTGATGGCGGCACGCTGGTGGCGCGCGTCATGGCGAGCGTCCGGCAGCGCATCGCGGGCCGGACGCTGGCTCCGGGCGCAAGGCTGCCATCGATCCGCGCCTTTGCTGAAACGATGCGCGTCTCCAAGTCCACGGTGGTGGAGGCTTATGACCGCCTCGCCGCCGAGGGCGTCATTCAGGCCCGGCGCGGCTCGGGCTTTTATGTCGCCGGCCACGCGCCGCCTTTCGCGCTGGCCGCGATCGGGCCCCGGCTGGAGCGCGCGGTCGATCCGTTCTGGGTTTCGCGGCAAACGCTGGAAGCGGGCGACGCGGTGCTCAAGCCGGGCTGCGGCTGGCTCCCGGCCGACTGGCTGCCGCAGGACAATCTCCGGCGGGCGCTGCGGAGCATGTCGCGCGCGCCTGCCGAAACGCTGGCCGATTACGGCACACCGCTGGGGCTCGGCTCCCTGCGGCAGCTTCTCGCCCGCCGTATGGCGCAAAACGGGATCGAGGCCGCGCCCGACCAGATCCTGCTGACCGAATCCGGCACGCAGGCGCTCGATCTCGTCTGCCGCTTTCTGGTCGAGCCCGGGGACACGGTACTGGTCGACGACCCCTGCTATTTCAACTTTCACGCCTTGCTGAGAGCCCACCGCGTCCGCATCGTCGGCGTGCCCTACACGCCGACCGGACCCGATATCGTCGCGCTGGAGCAAGTGCTGGAGGCCGAACGCCCGCGCCTCTACATCACCAACTCCGCGCTGCATAATCCAACCGGGGCGACGCTGTCTCCGGTCGTGGCGCATCGCGTGCTCAGGCTCGCCGAGCAGTACGCGCTGACCATCGTCGAGGACGACATCTTCGCCGATTTCGAGCCGGAGCCGGCGGCACGGCTGGCCGCGTTCGACGGGCTCGACCGCGTCGTCCAGATCGGCAGCTTCTCCAAATCGCTCTCGGCCTCGGCGCGCTGCGGCTATATCGCCGCCAGGCGCGACTGGATCGAGGCGCTGATCGACCTCAAGATCGCCGCCTCCTTCGGCACGGGCCGGCTCGCGGCGGAACTGGTGCTCGCCATCCTGAAGGATGGCAGCTACCGCAAGCATATGGAGGCCTTGCGCACCCGCCTCGCCCGCGCCCAAAGCGAGACCTCCGCCCGGCTCCGGGCCATCGGCATCGCGCCCTGGATCGAACCGCGCGGCGGCATGTTCCTGTGGTGCGCGCTGCCGGCGGGGCTCGATGCGGCGGTCATCGCCCGGCAACTGCTGGCGCAGGACATCGTGCTCGCGCCCGGCAACGTCTACAGCCTGTCCCAGGGAGCGAGCGGGTTCGTGCGCTTCAACGTGGCGCAATCGGGCGATCCGCGCCTGTTCGGCGCGCTGGAGCGGGCGATGCGGCAGGCTTGACGCCAGCAAGTGCGGTAAAGCAGTTTGCACTTGCGCGAGCGCCGATCTTGACATAAAGATATCTTTATATCTTTTTTCGCTCGTTGCGGAGCATCAGCGCTTTGCGCCAGACCACGCTCTCCTCCGAAGTCCTGCTCGCCGGCCTGCGCGCCGCAGGCGAAGAGACGCGCCTGCGCATCCTTGCCCTTCTCTCGGAAGGTGAGCTGTCAGTCTCCGACCTCACCGACATCCTCGGCCAGTCGCAGCCGCGCATCTCGCGGCATCTCAAGCTGCTCGCCGAGGCCGGCCTCGTCCGCCGTTCGCGCGAGGGGGCCTGGGCCTTCTTCCGGCTCGACGAGACCGGCACGGGCGGCGCCTTCGCGGCTTCACTCGCGGCCTGGCTCGATCCCGCCGATCCTGTGCTCGCCGCCGACCGCGAGCGGCTGGCGGCGGTGCGCGCCTCGCGCGCCGAAGTGGCGCAGACCTATTTCGCCAGCGTCGCGCGCGACTGGGACCGGCTCCGCTCGCTGCATGTGCCCGACGAGGCGGTGGAGGCCGCCGTGCTTGCCGCCGTCGGCGAAGGCACGCGCGGCGCGGTGCTCGATCTCGGCACCGGCACCGGCCGCATGCTGGAGCGGATCGCCCCGAAATTCGGCCGCGCCGTCGGCGTCGACGCCAACCACGCCATGCTGGCGGTGGCGCGCGCCAATCTGGAGAAGGCGGGGCTTGCCCGCGTCGAGCTGCGCCAGGGCGACATCCACGCCCTGCCCTTCGCACGCAGCGCCTTCGACTGCGTCATCATCCATCAGGTGCTGCATTTCCTCGACGATCCCGGCCGCGCCGTGCGCGAGGCCGCCGCCATGCTCAGCCCGGGCGGGCGGCTGATCGTCGTCGATTTCGCCCCCCACGAGATGGAATTCCTGCGCACCGAGCATGCCCATCGCCGGCTCGGTTTTTCCCGCGCACAGATCGCCGGCTGGTTCTCCGAGGCCGGCCTGACCTGCGATCTCGCCGAAGAGGTCAAGGCCAAGGGCGGGCAGGCGAGCCAGTTGACCGTGATGCTCTGGCGCGGCCGCGACGCCCGCGTCCAGGGCGATCTTCCATTACGACAAGACAGTTTCGAGGTGGCCTGATGAACGCGTTTCGCCCCAGCCGGCACGGCTCACGCCGCCCAAAGGTCTCGTTCGAGTTCTTCCCGCCCAAGACCCCGGAGATGGAGGTCGCGCTATGGGAGAGCGTGCGCCGGCTGGAGCCGCTCGGCCCCGCCTTCGTCTCGGTGACCTATGGCGCCGGCGGCTCGACCCGCGAACGCACCCATGCGACCGTCAAGCGTATGGTCGAGGAGACGGGCCTGAAGCCCGCCGCCCATCTGACCTGCGTCTCGGCCACGACCGACGAGGTCGACGAGGTGATCCGCTCCTATTGGGACGCCGGCGTGCGTCACATCGTGGCTTTGCGCGGCGACCCGGCCGGCGGTCTCGGCACGACCTATGAGCCCCATCCAAACGGGTACCACCAGACCTCCGATCTCGTCGCAGGCATCCGCCGCGTCGGCGATTTCGAGGTCACGGTCTCGGCCTATCCGGAGAAGCACCCAGAAGCCGCCTCGCTCGACGCCGATATCGACGCGCTGAAGAAGAAGGTCGATGCCGGCGCGACGCGCGCCATCACCCAGTTCTTCTTCGATAACGACGTCTATTTCCGCTATCTCGACAAGGTGCGCGCCGCCGGCATCGACATTCCGATCCTGCCCGGCATCGTCCCGGTGCAGAATTTCAAGCAGACCGCGAGCTTCGCCCGCAAGACCGGCGCGAGCGTGCCGCAATGGCTGGCCGACCGCTTCGAGGGGCTGGAAGAGGACGCCGCGACCCGCCGGCTGGTCGCGGCCGCCGTCTGCGCCGAGCAGGCGCTCGACCTGATCGACCGCGGCGCGACCGATTTGCACTTCTACACGATGAACAAGGCCGATTTGGTCTACGCGATCTGCCATCTCGTCGGGCTGAAGCCCGAGCGGGCGGCGGTGGCGCAGGCTGCGGCGGCGGAGTAGCCGTCATTGCGAGCGTAGCGAAGCAATCCCGAGCCGCGCGCTCTACGCCCCCTGGATTGCTTCGTCGCTGCGCTCCTCGCAATGACGGAGAGGGCGCTGACAGCGCCAACCTGAACTGAGATCGAAAGCGTGACGATGTCCGACTTCACCCCCACCCCCGTCGACGGCGCCGAAATCGAGCGCGCGCTGCGTCAGGCCGCCTCCGAGCGCATCCTTGTGCTCGATGGGGCGATGGGCACGCAGATCCAGGACCTGAAGCTGTCGGAGGCGCAGTTCCGGGCCGAGCGCTTCAAGGGCTGGAATCACGATCTCAAGGGCAACAACGACCTTCTGGTGCTGACCCAGCCCGAGGCGATCCGCGACATCCACCTCGCATATTTCACCGCTGGGGCGGACATCGTCGAGACCAACACCTTCTCCTCGACCCAGATCGCCCAGACCGATTACGGCATGGAGGCGCTGGCCTATGAGCTGAACGTGGAGTCGGCCAAGCTTGCCCGCGAAGCCGCCATGCTGGCGCAAAAAGCCGACGGCCGCAGGCGTTTCGTCGCGGGCGCGATCGGCCCGACCAACCGCACGCTCTCGATCTCGCCCGACGTCAACAACCCAGGCTTCCGCGCCGTGACCTTCGATCAGGTCCGCGACTCCTACGCAGAGCAGGTGCGCGGCCTTATCGACGGCGGCTCCGAGCTGATCCTGGTCGAGACGATCTTCGACACGCTCAACGCCAAGGCCGCGATCGTCGCGATAGAGGAGGTCTATCGCGAAAAGGGCATCCGCCTGCCGGTGATGATTTCCGGCACGATCACAGATCTGTCAGGCCGCACGCTGTCTGGCCAGACCACCGAGGCGTTCTGGAACGCGATCCGCCATGCCGCGCCGCTGACGGTCGGCCTCAACTGCGCGCTTGGCGCGCGCGAGATGCGCGCCCATATCAAGGATCTGTCGCGCGTCGCCGACACGCTGATCTGCGCCTATCCCAATGCGGGGCTGCCGAACGAGTTCGGCCTTTACGACGAAAGCCCCGAGGCGACCGCCGGCATGCTCGCCGAATTCGCCGATGCGGGACTGGTCAACGTCGTCGGCGGCTGCTGCGGCACGACACCCGGCCACATCAAGGCGATCGCCGAAGCCGTGGCCGGAAAGGCTCCCCGCAAGGTGCCGGAGATCAAACGCTATCTGCGGCTGGCCGGACTTGAGCCTTTCACACTCGACGAGACGATCCCCTTCGTCAATGTCGGCGAGCGCACCAACGTCACCGGCTCGGCCAAGTTCAGAAAGCTGGTCAAGGAGGGCGACTATGCCGCCGCCTTGGATGTCGCGCGCGACCAGGTCGCCAACGGCGCGCAGGTCATCGACATCAACATGGACGAGGGCTTGCTCGATTCCGAGAAGGCGATGACCGAGTTCTGCAATCTCGTCGCCTCCGAGCCCGACATCAGCCGAGTCCCGATCATGGTCGATTCCTCGAAGTTCCACGTGATCGAGGCCGGCCTCAAGACGATCCAGGGCAAGCCGATCGTCAATTCGATCTCGATGAAGGAGGGCGAGGACGCCTTCCTGGAGCACGCCCGCATCTGCCGCAATTACGGCGCGGCGGTCGTGGTCATGGCCTTCGACGAGGTCGGTCAGGCGGACACCTTCCAGCGCAAGATCGAGATCTGCACGCGCGCCTACAAGCTGCTGACCGAGAAGATCGGCTTCCCACCGGAGGACATCATCTTCGACCCGAATATCTTCGCGGTCGCGACGGGCATCGAGGAGCACGACAACTACGGCAACGATTTTATCGAGGCCACGAAGGCGATCCGCGAGACGCTGCCCCACGCCCATATCTCGGGCGGCGTCTCGAACCTGTCGTTCTCCTTCCGCGGCAACGAGAAAGTCCGCGAGGCGATGCATTCGGTCTTCCTCTACCACTGCATCAAAGCCGGCATGGACATGGGTATCGTCAATGCGGGCCAGCTCGGCTCCTATGACGATCTCGACCCGGAGTTGCGCGAACTCTGCGAGGACGTCGTCCTCAACCGCCGCAAGGATTCGACCGAGCGGCTGCTCGACGCAGCGCCGCGCTTCAAGGGCGACGGCTCGGTCTCCTTTTCCGGCAAGGACATGGCCTGGCGCGAGAACCCGGTCGAGAAGCGGCTGGAATATGCGCTGGTCAATGGCATCACCGCCTTCATCGACAGCGATGTCGAGGAGGCGCGTCAGCAGGCCGAAAAGCCGCTGCACGTCATCGAAGGCCCGCTGATGGCCGGCATGAACGTGGTCGGAGACCTGTTCGGCGCGGGAAAGATGTTCCTGCCGCAGGTGGTGAAGTCGGCGCGCGTGATGAAGCAGGCGGTGGCCTATCTCATGCCCTTCATGGAAGAGGAAAAGCGCCTCAATGGCGGGGGGGAACGCTCGGCCGCCGGCAAGGTGCTGATGGCCACCGTCAAGGGCGATGTCCACGACATCGGCAAGAACATCGTCGGCGTCGTGCTCCAGTGCAACAATTACGAGGTCATCGACCTCGGCGTCATGGTGCCGACGCAGAAGATCCTCGACACCGCCCGCAAGGAGAAGGTCGACATCATCGGGCTCTCGGGCCTGATCACGCCCTCGCTCGACGAGATGGTGACGGTCGCCTCCGAGATGGAGCGCGAGGGTTTCGACATACCCCTGCTGATCGGCGGCGCGACGACGAGCCGCGTCCACACGGCTGTGAAGATCCATCCGGCCTATGAGAAAGGCCAGACGGTTTATGTCACCGACGCCTCGCGCGCGGTCGGCGTCGTCTCCAGTCTGCTCTCGCAGGACCAGAAGCCGGCTTATGTCGAAGGTATCCGCGCTGAATACGCCAAGGTCTCGGCAGCCCACCGCCGTTCGGAGGCAGACAAGCAGCGCCTGCCGCTGGTCAAGGCGCGCGCAAACGCGTTCAGGCCCGACTGGTCGGCCTACACCCCGCCCAAGCCGACCTTCCTCGGCACCCGCGTGTTCCGCACCTATGACGTCGCCGATCTCGTGCCGGTGATCGACTGGACGCCGTTCTTCCAGACCTGGGAGATGAAGGGCCGCTACCCCGCGATTCTGGAGGACGAGAAGCAGGGCGAGGCGGCGCGCGCGCTGTGGGAGGATGCGCAGGCGATGCTCAAGCGCATCGTCGAGGAGCGCTGGTTCAACCCCAAGGCCGTGGTCGGCTTCTGGCCGGCGAACGCGGTCGGCGACGACATCCGCCTCTACACCGGCGAGAGCCGGAGCGAGAAGCTCGCGACCTTCCATGGCCTGCGCCAGCAGCTCTCCAAGCGCGACGGCAAGCCGAACCTCTCGATCTCAGACTTCGTCGCGCCGGAAGGCGTCGCGCCCGATTACATCGGCGCCTTCGTGGTGACGGCGGGCGCGGAGGAGGAGCGCATCTCGGAGAAATTCGCGCGCGACAACGACGACTACCGTTCGATCATGGTCAAGGCGCTGGCGGACCGCATCGCCGAGGCCTTCGCCGAGCGCATGCACCAGCTGGTCCGCAAGGAGTATTGGGGCTACGCGCCGGAGGAGACGTTCTCGAACGAGGACCTGATCCGCGAAGAGTATCGAGGCATCCGCCCCGCGCCCGGCTATCCGGCCCAGCCCGACCATACCGAAAAGGCAACCCTGTTCGAATTGCTCCAGGCCGAGAGGCGCGTCGGCGTCAAGCTGACCGAGAGCTTTGCGATGTGGCCGGGCTCGTCGGTGTCGGGGGTCTATCTGTCGCATCCCGACGCCTATTATTTCGGCGTCGCCAAGGTCGAGCGCGATCAGGTCGAGGATTATGCCGCGCGCAAGGGGATGCCAATCCACGAGGTCGAGCGTTGGCTCGCGCCGATCCTGAATTACGAGCCGAGCGCCTATCGGCTGGAGGCGGCTGAGTGATCATCCGCAAGGCGACGCGCGCCGACCAGCCGCGCGTCCATGCGATCCGGATGGCCGTCACCGAAAACGTGCTCTCCGACCCGTCCAAGGTCACCGACGCCGAGGTCGACTGGTATCGCGAGCAGGCTATCTTCCTCGTCGCCGAGGTCGACGGCGACGTCGCGGGCTTCACCTGTGCCAATCACCAGACCGGGCTGATCTGGGCGCTGTTTCTGGACAAGGCGCATGAAGGGCGCGGCATCGGCCGGGCGCTGCTCGACGCCGCGCTGGCCGGGCTCGTCGCCGCCGGCCATCGCCAGGCCTGGCTGACCACAAGCGCTGACACCCGCGCCGAGCGCTTCTACCGCGCCCATGGCTGGCGCGACATGGGCCGGGAGCTCGACGGCCAGATCGTCTTCGTGAAGACCCTGCCCTGACATCGCCGCCAGGTTCGGGCAATGCACTCCCCAGAACGAAACGACCCGGCGCAAGCGAGCGCCGGGTCGCAACGGTCAGCCCCCCGGCTGGCAGGCCGGTCTCAGAGCTTGGCGGCAGGCGTCGCGTAGATGGTCTTCCAGTTCTTCTCGCCGCGGCTGATCACGCCGGCGGTCTCCTTCAGGAACAGGTCCTTGTGCGCGGCTTCCGAGCTGTTGAGATAGAGCTGGCCGTCGACGACCGCGAAGAACTGCGGCTGGGTCGAGACCTTCTTGCCCTTGCTCGCGCCAGCCGAGCACCAGCCGCCATAGGCCGGAGCATATTTGGCCGGGCTCGCGACGAAGAGATCGCGGTTGGCGGCCGAGGCGAAGTGCCAGGTCGCGCCCTGATACTCGGCCTTGAACTGCGGGTTGCCGGGCGTCGGCTTGCCGACCGTATGATAGGCGACGACGTCATGGCCCGACGCCGCCGCGCCGTCCTTCAGATAGTGCTCCTCGACCGCAAAGGCAGCGAAGGGGGCGAGCGTGGCGATGGCGACGATTGCCGCGCCGCGGCGCAGGCGGGACAGGGTCTGCGAAGAAGCGAACATGGAATGAGACCTCCGGGATGATTGGGTGCGCTTGACCCTTGCAGGAAAGCGGCCGACCGACATTGCGATCGACTACCCAGCCATTCGTCGGCGTCCCGTGATCGGTTACATCCCTGCGCACTATTTTTTGGGCAGCGGGCGCGCCGGCCTCACCAGCGCAGGAAACGCGCGCCGAGCAGAGCGCCGAGCCCGCCCGTCAGGACGATGCCGACCGAGTACCAGACCGCGATGAAGGCGGTGGAGACCTCGGCGCAGGAGAGAGCGTAGCCCGCAGCCCCGACCGCTCCCGCAAGCAGCCCGGCGGCGAAGCCGGCGCGGGCGGGCTGCGTCGGCGCGGCTTCGCGCAGGCTCCAGAGCAGGCCGGCCAGCGTCGGCAGCGCCAGCACAGGAATGGCCCAGGGGCAGACCAGCGCGGTGCTGCCCATCACGAAGCGCAGGCGCTGCGACGGGTCGACGCCGGCCGTGGCGACGAGCCCGGCGAGCACCATCGCCACAACGACCAGCCCGACAGCCAAGAAGGGTCGCCCGCGCCGCGCCGCCGGACGGCCGAGCTTAACCGTCAGCCACGCGCAGGCAAAGGCCAGCGCCGCCGCGTAGGCGAGCTTGGTCCACAGCGCAGCCCCGCCCCACATCTGGGCCGGTACGAGCCCGCGCACGGCCAGCGACACCGCGATGCTGGCGGCGAGCCCGGCCAGCAGCACGGGCGCGAACGCCCGTCCGGCAGCGGCAGGCGCGGCAGGCCCCGCCCCGGTGGCGAGCATGGCGATCAGATCGTCGGTTTTCATTCCTCGGCTCTCACCAGTTCGGCCAGCCGTTTCAGGCCGCGATGCACCTGCACTTTCAGCGCCGAGATCGAGACGCCGTTGCGTCGCGAGGCCTCGGCCACCGAAAGCCCTTCGATCTTGGTCAGTTCGATCGCGCTGCGCTGCGCCTCCGGCAAAGTCCTCAGCAGAACCTGCAGGTCGCGCCGCGCCGGCGTCTCCTCCCGCACTTGCGGGTGAGCCGCCTCGTCGAGATCGTCCAGCGGCTCGTGCAACGCCTCGCGCCGCCCGCGCCTGCGCCACAGATCGGCGAGCTTGTAGCCGGCGATCGCATGGATCCAGTGGCTGACCGGCAAGGCAGGGTCGAAGGTCGCGCGCTTGAGATGGAGCGCCAGCAAGGTTTCCTGCACCAGATCCTCCACCTCGTCGGGCATCGCGGCCAGCCGCCGCCCGAAATAGACGCGTAGCCGCGCCGCAATCACGCCGAGCGCCGCGCGATAGGCCGCCTCGTCGCCGGCCTGAGCCCGCTCCCACAGTGGCGCGAGTTGCGCCTCGAAGCCGTCGCTGGTCGCTGTACCTCTCAATTCGTCGGCCCGGCCTGTCTGGTTACAAAAAAGTGATCGAAAATGTGATCGGGTTTGGCCATGTCCTGCGCCAGCCGCGATCCGGCTCGGTCCTTCAACTGCCCGGCCCCTGCCTCCTACTCACATTGTCCGCTCCGGAGAAAGCTGCGACAGGGCGCTGGCATGGGAATTTCATGTACGGCCAGGGCCGCTGGCCAGCGATAGACGATGGATGACGATGACAAAAGCCACCGACGCCATCGACGCGCCGTCCCTCACGGAAACTCACCGGCTCTATGAAGACGTCTTCGCCATGCTGCTGGGCACGCTGCTCGTCTCGATCGGCATCGTGCTCTACACCAAGGCGACGCTGGTCACGAGCGGGGCTGCCGGCCTCGCCTTGCTGCTGCAGGCGGCGACGGGCATCAATTTCGGCGTGCTGTTCTTCGCCATCAACCTGCCCTTCTACTGGCTGGCCGTCCGGCGCATGGGCTGGCGCTTTGCGGCGCGGACTTTCGTCGCGGTCGGGCTGGTTTCCACCCTCACCTTCGCGACGCCGGGCTGGATCAGGATAGAGGCGGTCGATCCGGTCTACGCCGCGCTCGCCGGCGGCAGCCTGATGGGGCTCGGCCTGCTCGCCCTCTTCCGCCACCGCACGGGCCTGGGCGGCGTCAACATCCTGGCGCTCTGGCTGCAGGAGAACCACGGCATCCGCGCCGGCTGGTTCCAGCTCGGCATCGATGCGCTGATCCTTGCGGGCGCGCTCCTGCTGCTACCCTGGGACAAGGTTCTGACCTCGCTCGCCGGCGCAGCCGTGCTGAACCTGATCCTGGCGATCAACCACAAGCCGGGGCGCTACATGGGCGTGTCGTAGAGTGCGGTTGCCTCGGCCAAAATTCCATGCGACCTCCGCTGGCAAAGCAAAGCGTGGAGGCGACGAACCATGGCCCAGCCCCTGACCATCGAAGATCTGCGTGTCATGGCCAAGCGCCGCGTGCCGCGCATGTTCTACGACTATGCCGATTCAGGCGCCTGGACCGAGAGCACATACCGCGCCAACGAGACCGATTTCCAGACCATCAAGCTGCGCCAGCGCGTCGCCGTCGACATGACCAACCGCACGCTGGAATCGACCATGGTCGGCCAGAAGGTGAGCATGCCTGTCGCGCTCGCCCCGACCGGCCTGACCGGCATGCAGCACGCCGACGGCGAGATCCTCGCGGCGCGCGCCGCCCACAAGGCGGGCGTGCCCTTCACGCTCTCGACCATGAGCATCTGCTCGCTGGAGGACATCGCAAACCATGTCGGCCAGCCCTTCTGGTTCCAGCTTTATGTGATGAAGGACCGCGACTTCATCGCCCGCCTGATCCAGCGCGCGAAGACGGCCGGCGTCACCGCGCTGGTGCTGACGCTCGATCTGCAGATCCTCGGCCAGCGCCACAAGGATATCCGCAACGGCCTTTCCGCGCCGCCCAAGCCGACGCTCGCCAACCTGATCAATCTCGCCTTCAAGCCGCGCTGGTGCCTGCAGATGCTGGACACGCCGCGGCGCGGTTTCGGCAACATCGTCGGCCATGTCACCGGCGTCGCCGACATGTCCTCGCTCTCCTCTTGGACCTCCTCGCAGTTCGACCCGAAGCTGAACTGGGACGACGTCAAATGGATCAAGGACCTCTGGGGCGGCAAGCTGATACTCAAGGGCATCCTCGACGCCGAGGATGCCGAAATGGCATTGCAATGCGGGGCCGACGCCATCATCGTGTCCAACCATGGCGGCCGCCAGCTCGACGGCGCTCTCTCCTCAATCGCGGCGCTGCCGGCGATCGTCGAGGCGGTCGGCGGCAAGACCGAGATCCTGTTCGACGGCGGCATCCGCTCGGGCCAAGACGTTATCAAGGCCCTCGCATTGGGCGCGCACGGCACCTTCATCGGCCGCGCCTTTCTCTATGGGCTCGGCGCGATGGGCGAGAAGGGCGTGACCGCCTGCCTCGACATCATCCGCAAGGAACTCGACATCACGATGGCGCTGTGTGGGTTGCGGGATGTGAGGGATGTCGATGGGCGCATCCTGGTCGACGGGAACCGGCAGAAGCGCATCGCTCGCTGAAAAGTCCGCCCGCCGACACCTCTGGACTCAGGCCCGCTCTGCCTTAAGGTCAGATTGATGCTGCTCGGGGCCATTGTCGCGGGAGGCCGGAATGAGCATTTCGGGCTCGGTCGGGAAAGCCGGCAAGAACTATCCTGGCGATACCGGCGTGGTTCAGGCGCTGCTCAATCCGCACGCCGCCAAGCTTGGGATCAAGCCGCTCGTCGTCGACAAAATCTGCGGCCCCCTGACGATCAACGCGATCACGCGCTACCAGTTGATGGTCGTGAAGATGCCGATCCCGGACGGGCGCGTCGATCCCGGCGGCCAGACGATAACGTCCCTGACCGGAAAGCCCGCGCCTGTCGCGGGCGTGATCACGGCGACGCGAACGGTCGTCAAACTCAACATCGGGCACTTCATCAAGAAGAAGGTCGTCAAGGACCCCGCCGACGGCACGTTGCAGGACGCCTACACCGCGTTCGACTACGATATGCCCGACAAGGGCTCGCGAATGGTCGGCGCGCAGTTCGCGCTGGCTGTTCCCAACGTCATCACGATCTCGCCGAAGGCGGAGATGCGCATCGGCGCGGTCATGGACCCCGGCTTGCTCGCCCATGAGCAGTTTCACTACGATGTCGGCTTCGTCGTCGCGCGTGCTTTCGCGCATCAACTGACCATCGCCCGCGCCCCCTCGCTGGCGGCGCTGATCGCCGACTACGCGCATCTCGAGCAGCTGCACTTCCAGACGCGCGTCAAGCTGATCCAGCGCCGCTACGACATCGACACCGCCCACGGCACGAACGCGCATTACCAGAAGATCTGGCTCGACCGGATGGCCGCCTGCATCGCCAATCCGAAGGCGAACCAGATCGGCGGGTTCTGGCTTTGAGGCGATGCGGGCAACGGTGCGCCTGCACCGCCACGCCCGACCTCAGCGGCTGAACTTCTTGTATTGGATCCGCTTCGGAATCGTACTGTCGATCCCCAGCCGGCGCTTCTTGTCTTCCTCATAATCGGCGAAGTTGCCCTCGAACCATTCGACATGGCTGTCGCCCTCGAAGGCGAGGATATGGGTCGCGATCCGGTCCAGAAACCAGCGGTCATGGCTGATGATCACGGCGCAGCCGGCATAGTCCTCCAGCGCCTCCTCCAGCGCGCGCAGCGTATCGACGTCGAGGTCGTTTGTCGGCTCGTCGAGCAGCAGCACGTTTGAGCCCGCCTTCAGCATCTTGGCGAGGTGGACGCGGTTGCGCTCGCCGCCCGAGAGCGACCCGACCTTCTTCTGCTGGTCGCCGCCCTTGAAGTTGAAGGTCGAGCAATAAGCTCTTGAATTGATTTCCCTCTTGCCGAGATACAGGATGTCGTTGCCGCCCGATATCTCCTCCCAGACATTCTTCTTGTCGTCGAGAGAGTCGCGGCTCTGGTCGACATAGCCGAGCGTCACGCTCTCGCCGATTTTGATGGTGCCGGAATCGGGCTTTTCCTGCCCGGTGATCATCCGGAACAGCGTGGTCTTGCCGGCACCGTTGGGGCCGATCACGCCGACGATGCCGCCCGGCGGCAGCTTGAAGCTTAGACCGTCGATGAGAAGTTTGTCCTGGAAGCCCTTGGACAGATTCTCGAAATCAACGACGTTATTGCCCAGCCGCTCGGCGATCGGGATGATGATCTGCGCGGTGTCGGGGCCCTTGTTGTTGGCCTTCTGGACGAGTTCGTCATAGCGCTGGATGCGCGCCTTGCTCTTGGCCTGCCGGGCCTTGGGCGAGGCCCGGACCCATTCCTGCTCACGCTCCAGCGTCTTCTGACGCGAGACGTCCTCGCGGCCTTCCTGGGCGAGGCGCTTCTGCTTCTGCACCGACCAAGCGGAGTAGTTGCCCTCATAGGGGATGCCCGCGCCGCGATCGAGTTCGAGAATCCAGCTCGTGACGTTGTCGAGGAAATAGCGGTCATGGGTCACGATCAGGATCGCGCCCGGATAGGTCCGCAGATGGCCTTCCAGCCAGGCGGTGGTCTCGGCGTCGAGATGGTTGGTCGGCTCGTCGAGCAGCAGCAGTTCCGGCTGCTCCAGCAGGAGCTTGCAGAGCGCGACGCGGCGGCGCTCGCCGCCCGAGAGCTTGGAAACCTCCCAGTCGTCGGGCGGGCAGCGCAGCGCGTCCATCGCCTGATCGACCTTGGAGTCGAGATCCCAAAGCCCCTTGGCCTCGATCTCGTCCTGCAGCTTCGTCATCTCGTCGGCGGTCTCGTCGGAGTAGTTCATGGCCAACTCGTTGTAGCGGTCCATGATCGCCTTCTGCGGCGCGACACCGAGCATGACGTTGTCGCGGACGTTCAACGTCTCGTCGAGCTTGGGCTCCTGCGGCAGGTAGCCGACGCGCGCGCCCTCGGCGACCCAGGCCTCGCCGGTCCATTCCTTGTCCATGCCCGCCATGATCTTGAGCAGGGTCGACTTGCCTGCGCCGTTGACACCGAGCACGCCGATCTTGGCGTCGGGGTAGAAGGACAGGTGGATGTCCTTGAGCACCTGCTTGCCGCCCGGATAGGTCTTCGACAGGCCGCGCATATGGTAGATGAACTGACGGGACATGGGGCGTGCGGGCTCCGCTTGGCGAATTGTCGCGACGGTGTCGGGAAATCTGCCGCGTATGTAGCGAGGCGACGCCTGGGCCGCAACCGCGCGGCGACGCCCGTCTCGCCCGACCTCACGAAAACGCCAGCGACATGGCCTCGCTCTTCCCCCGGCCCGGCTTTTGCCTCAGCTTCAATGTCTCGAGAACGATGCGGGAGCCTCTGATGACGCTGTCGAAAGTCTTGGTAGCGATGTCGGCGATCGCGGCCGCCCTGCCCTTCGTCGCGCTGTTCGCCAACCCCGCCCGCGCCCAGTCCGACGAGCCCGGCTGCCGGCCGGAGATGGCCTCGCTTCGCCTGCCGGTCCAGCGCGCCAACCTGACCACGGCGAACCTGGCCAAGGATGAGATCAGGCTCACCTTCGTCGGCCACGCCACCTTCACCATCGAGACGCCCGGCGGCGTCACCGCCGCGACCGACTACAACGACTATGTCCGCCCTCAGCGCACGCCCGACATCGCCTCGATGAACAAGGCGCATTCGACGCATAACTCGCGCAATCCCGACCCCGGCATCAAGCACGTCCTCCCGGGCTGGGATCCGACCGGCGTCGGCGCCGCTAAGCATGACGTCACGCTGGGCGACATGCGCGTGCGCAACGTGCCGACCAACATCCGCTCTTATTCGGGCGGCACGGATTTCGACGGCAATTCGATGTTCGTCTTCGAGATCGGCGAGCTCTGCGTCGCCCATCTCGGCCATCTCCATCATCCGCTCGAGCCCGGCCATCTGCGCGCGCTCGGCCGCGTCGATGTCGTGCTGTTTCCCGTCGACGGCAGCTACACGCTCGACCAGACCGGTATGATCGAGGTGCTGAAGACCCTCCAGGCGAGGGTGATGGTGCCGATGCATTTCTTCGGCGGCGGAAGCCTGGAGCGCTTTCTGCGCCTGACGGACGGGCAGTGGCCGACCGAGCGGAGGCCTGAGCCCGTGATCACGCTGACCAAGTCGACGCTGCCGGCAAAACCGACGATCATCGTGCTGCCGGGAAACTGAATGGGCCTGATGTCGATGTCGCGGTCGCCTTAACGCTCCGCTTAGGCTGATCGCAGGCATGTCTGGTTCGCGCGAGGCCGATCGGGCAAAATCAGCGTGCTCGGAGGACCGCCCCATGATCCGCCATCTGATGATCGCCGCGATTGCGACCGCCCTGCTGCCGGTCAGCGCCGAAGCCGCCAAGATGCGTTATGGCGGCAGCCGCCCCAGCCCGGCCAAGCCAGCGACCGCGGCGGCCCCC
>FWWL01000084.1_pt1 | contig 93381 bp, 83 predicted proteins | sample 2228331 | NCBI WGS metagenome assembly FWWL01 (sample SAMEA103939775, study PRJEB20133) | metagenome | reverse complement strand
TGTTGATATCTCCCAAATGTTCATTAACGATGCTTCTTGCTGCATCAATTCCTTCAATTTCTCCAACGTAGCTTTCCATCGCCGCGATGAATTCATCTACTATTTCACGTTTCAACCATTGATCCTGTGGTGAATCACTATTGGCTAATACGCGTAATCGGATTGACTCTTCTGGTATCGGACCCGAAGCAATTGCGGCATTTGATATATTTGCTTCCCAACTCATTAATAAAATCGATAGTATAAATAGTATAAGGACAGGTTGTTTCAACTTCAATTTCATATCCTATTTCCCCTCTCTCATCTCTACCAAAAGTATGGTCAAAATGAGAGAGTTATATACTTGTTTCCCGGACTTTTTAAGTTTCCTTTACTTTTCACCGATGACGAACCGGTTAACTCCAGTCAAATCTTTAAGAGAGTACGCTTTCTTATATCCCCTCAAATGTAACAATTGAATAACATCATCCGATTGATCGTCCCCAACTTCAAATGCAATAAATCCCGTCTGATCGAGCAAGGAGTAACCGTCGTTCACCAAACGACGATAAAAGTCCAATCCGTCTTCTCCACCATCTAAAGCGAGATGGGGTTCGTAGTCCTTAACCTGTGATTCCAACTGCAGAACATCTTTTGATGAAATATACGGAGGGTTAGAGACGATAATATGAAAAGAAGCCGAAGAGTTACCATTATCCACTAACAATGGATCTAAACAATTACCATGTATGAAAGTAACCCGGTCCTCAACACCATTTAACGTTGCATTCTCTCTTGCTACTTCTAACGCGTCCGTAGAAATATCAACTGTTGTCACAGACCAGTTCGGTCGAAGCTTAGCTAAAGTAATGGCGATTGCTCCACTTCCTGTGCCAATATCCGCTATGTTAAGGACACTTTCTTTACTCCAATGAGCATCCGCTAACGTAACGATGTTCTCTACTAACGCTTCCGTTTCAGGTCGGGGAATGAGAACGCGACGGTCAACTTTAAAAGTTAAACCATAGAAAGATTGCTCTCCCAAAATGTACTGTAAAGGTTCCCCTGACAGTCTCCTTTTAACCATTTCCTGAAATCGTTCGTTAAGAGACGGATCAAAATCATCATTAAATCGTGTGAAAAAAGCACTTCTTTCCCACATAAGCAGATGACGTAACATCCATTCCGAAACCATTTTGCCTTCTGCAATCCCTTGTTCCTCTAACAACGAAGAAGCCCAAAGATGGGCTTCCCTAATCGATTTATGAGCTTTCATCATACTTCCTGTGCCTTGCTTAGTGCTTGAGATTGTTCTGTAATCGTTAATGCACTGATCACTTCCTCAAGGTCACCTTCTAAAACAGACTCTAATCGGTGTAATGTAAGACCAATGCGATGATCTGTAATTCGGCTTTGAGGATAATTATACGTACGAATACGCTCACTTCGGTCACCTGTACCGACCGCTGACTTTCTTACATCTGCCTGTTTCGCCATTTCTTGCTGTTGAAAATGGTCAAAAATACGAGCACGAAGTACCTTAAGTGCCTGCTCTTTGTTACTGTTCTGAGATTTACCTTCTTGGCATGACGCAACAATTCCTGTTGGAACATGTGTTACACGAACAGCAGATTGTGTCGTGTTAACGCTTTGTCCGCCCGCCCCACTAGAACAGAATACATCAACGCGAATGTCCTTATCGTGTATATCCACTTCAAAATCTTCCGCTTCAGGAATGACTGCAACCGTAGCCGTTGACGTATGAATCCGTCCTCCAGATTCCGTCGACGGGATGCGTTGAACACGGTGAGCACCACTCTCAAATTTAAGTTTACTGTATGCTCCTTTTCCCGTAACCATGAAAATCACTTCTTTAAATCCACCGATATCGGTATAGTTGGAATCCATCACTTCAACTTTCCAGCCTTGACGTTCCGCAAATCGTGTATACATTCGGTAGAGGTTAGACGCAAACAAAGCTGCTTCATCTCCACCAGCCGCTCCACGAATTTCAACGATAACGTTTTTGTCATCGTTCGGATCTTTGGGCAGAAGGAGAACTTTTATCTTTTCTTCGAGCTCTTTTTTTCGTTCAGAGAGTTCTTCCAACTCCATCTTTACCATATCGCGCATTTCATCGTCTAATTTCTCTTCGAGCATTGCTCTTGCATCAGCGTATTGCTCAGAAACAGATTTATACTCCTGGTATGCTTGATACTTGCCTTCTAAATCAGACTGCTCCTTTGAGTATTCCCGGAGCTTCGAAATGTTAGTAACAATATTTGGATCGCTTAACAGACGGTTAAGTTCATCATAACGGTCTGCTATTGCTCTTAATTTATTTATCAATTCCATTCACCCCATTAAGAAAACCCACGATAGTTAGGTGGGTTCGATTTATATTCATTATGAACGATGAATACAGTATTATTCTATTATATTATAGTGTATGAAAGGTGTTTTAGTCAAAGATAACGACCCAGAGTAATCCTGAGTCGTAAAAAATAGGAAAAGAGAACACAATTATCTGTTCATACGATCTCGATTGAGTCCCCCTCCGAGATTTCTTAATTGCCTAAGCGTTCCTCTATCTGAGGTTACTCGTATGTCATAACGTGGCATCATTCTTGAAACGATACGATGGACCTCTCTTTCAACTTGCTGGGGATTTCCACGATATTCACTTTGAATATCCAAACCAACAAAAGCCGTACCCCCAGTAATAACTACCGTCGCATCGTCAACACCACGAACTCTTGCGGCAGCGGTTGCCATCCGTCTCGTTTCTGTACCATAGTTAACGTCAGTCCGGCTGCCAATTCGCATATTTGGATTGGCATTTCTAAATCCGTTATAGCCATCTTGATCATACGTTAGCACTCTGTTTGTGTTGTTCATACCATAGTTATTCGCATTCGTACCGTACGCATTCGGGTTAGCATTGCGGTCAGCGGTACACCCTGCAAGTGAAGCAGCAATCAAGACACTCGTCAAGAAAATAGATCCTTTTTTTAGCAATAAGATCGCCTCCCTTTCGATGTTAGCTTAACCGAAAAAGGAGGCGATCAATCTCACAAAAAATTTCCATCGTTATGTTGAGGGATTGTAGTAGTGCTGGCGGCAAACGCTGCTATACGTTTCTTCTCCACCTATCTCAATCGTTTCCCCTGCATAAACAGGAATACCCTCTTTGAATTTAAGAATATGGGTAGCCTTTTTATTGCAAAAAACACAAACCGTTTTGATCTCTTCAATTTTATCGGCTTCACATAACAGTTTCTGACTGCCTTCAAAAAGTTGGTTTTTAAAGTCTTTCAACAATCCATACACGATGACGGGGATATTTAAATAGTCAACAATATCGGCAAGCTGGGATACATGATGAGCACCTAAAAATTGCCCTTCATCTACAAGAACACAATCCGGTTTTATTACCGTTTCCTCAAGAATGTGAAAAACGTCCGTTTCACTCGTAATCGGTATTGCTTCTCTACTGATCCCTACTCGAGATGCCACTCTCCCTATTCCGAAACGGTTATCAATGGCCGGTGTAAACACCATTACTCTCTTACCGGATTGCTCATAATTATGAGCAACAGTTAACAATTGAATTGACTTGGATGCATTCATCGCTCCGTATCGAAAATATAATTGTGCCACGCTATTATTCTCCCCCTTTTTAGTGCTCGTTTAAAAAGGAGGATAAACAGGGCCGAGAAGTTCAAGGCGCGGCAGTCACGAGCAGCAGAGCGTATGAACTAATACGTGAGCAGCACAGGGACAACGCAACACAGAAATTCGACGGCAATGTTTACCGGACTTTTTAAACTACCTCTATGTAAAAAACAAAAGCAAGGAAGTCACTACTCGACCTCCCTGCTTCACTTTTTAGATTAAATATGTTACATGTTGTATTTCTTTTTAAATTTATCTACACGTCCACCAGCATCGATGAATTTTTGCTTACCTGTATAGAAAGGATGGCATTCGGAACAAATCTCCACGCGTAAGTTTTCTTTAACTGATCCTGTTTCGAATTTATTACCACATGCACAAGTAACCGAAGTCACATTATACTTTGGATGAATTTCTGTTTTCATTTAAGTTCACCTCTCTGTGCCCTGTATCTTTTCTAGAAACAGAGTAATTAGCATACTAGGTGATTATAGCACGGCAGAAAAAGCTTCGCAAGTCTTCACTTTAGCTATAGACTCCCAAAGTGTTTTTTCTTCGAAAAACTTAATGTAAATAGTTGATGGGGTTGACGGCATCGCCGTTTTTACGAACCTCAAAATGTAGATGATGTCCGTGTGAATTTCCGGTATTCCCCATTTTACCAATGATATTTCCTGTTTTCACTTGATCCCCTTCGGTAACCAATATTTTACTCAAATGAGCATACCATGTTTCTACGCCATCACCATGATCAATAATAACGAGTAAACCGTACCCTCCTGAATGCTTACCAGCAGTAGTAACGGTTCCTTCACCTGCCGCTGCAATAGAAGCCGACTTGTTTTTATGAGATATGTCTATTCCTTGATGCATTTTACCCCATCTTTTACCGAAATTACTTGTGACAATCCCATCGAGTGGCCACGAAAAGGTCGGGATGCTTGAATCGGTAGATGTGGAGCGAGAACGGCTTGCTAATTTAACTGTTCCGGTTTTTGGTTTGTACGTAAAAGCTCGCGTCATCTGCTCCGGAATTTCTTCAGGAATCATAATTGCTTGCCCTACATATAACGCATCGGGTAGAATTTCCTCTAATTTATTGGCATCATACAATTGTCCTAATTGAACATCGTTAATCTCAGCAATCATTTCGATCGTTTCCCCTTCTTGGATACGATGAAATTTAGGTACCGGATACTTTAACGTTTGACCGATTCGAAGTTGGTGTGGATTATCAAGGTTATTTGCCAGTAACAGTTGCTCGATTGACACATTCCACTTTTCCGCGATTTTCCCTAAATAGTCCCCTTCTTGTACAGTATATGTTTCGTAGGTTTTACTAAGTGCAGTAGGGTTTTTCAGACCTCCTTGGATGATAGTAAGAGGGTTAAAATACCGTTTAATTGCTCCGGTTACTATGTTTTCAACAATGTGATTGTCGTTATTAATGTTATCTTGTGGTGTTGCCGCTGAGACGACTCCTCCATATGCTATAGGGGTAGTAATTGATGAGCACACGATCGCAGCCGAAATTACCTTTCTTGCTCGAACAACCATGACATCACCTCTTTCGTTTTCCTTATATATACATATAGTTCATCATCACTAAAAATATGTCATTCATCAAAAAAACCACCCTTGTGGGTGGTATTTAGCTGTTACGATACAGTTATTGTTGCCGCTTTTTTAGCAATTGTGGTAGTAGTAGATTTCTGCGGAGTCTTAACGGCGATTTCCTCAAGGAACAAGTCGTTCGTTTTCGTATCTTTCATTTTCTTCAGGAATCCTTCTACGTACTCATGCGATTCGTTCATCGTTTTTCTTAACGCCCAAATCTTCTCCAAATCCTCTTTAGGCACGAGTAAGTCTTCACGTCTCGTTCCTGAACGACGGATATCAATGGCAGGATAAATGCGTTTTTCGGCTAAACGACGGTCTAAATGTAATTCTAAGTTCCCAGTTCCTTTAAACTCCTCGTAAATGACATCATCCATTCGAGATCCTGTCTCTACTAACGCCGTTGCGATAATCGTCAAACTTCCGCCCTCCTCAATGTTCCGAGCCGAACCGAAAAACCGTTTCGGACGATGGAACGCTGCCGGGTCAATCCCTCCAGATAGAGTACGCCCACTTGGTGGAATAACGAGATTATAAGCTCGGGCTAAACGTGTAATACTATCAAGAAGAATGACGACATCTCGTTTATGCTCGACGAGTCGTTGCGCTCTTTCTAACACAAGTTCTGCTACACGAATATGATTTTCAGGCACTTCATCAAATGTTGAACTTACAACCTCACCTTTAACTGATCGTTGCATATCTGTTACTTCTTCTGGACGTTCATCAATGAGTAAAACAAACAAATCAATGTCCGGATGATTGGTAGAAATACTATTCGCTATCTCCTTCAAAAGTAACGTTTTCCCCGCTTTTGGTGGAGCGACAATAAGTCCACGTTGCCCTAAACCAACAGGTGCTAAAAGATCAATGATTCGGGTTGAAATTTTATCAGGTGAGGTTTCAAGTACCATTTTCTTTTGAGGATAAAGAGGAGTTAAGGCAGGAAAATGAAGACGTTCTGCTGCTGAATCAGGATCTGCTCCATTGACAGCTTCTACTTGAAGCAAACCAAAATAACGTTCGTTTTCTTTCGGCGGTCTAACCTTACCTGAAACCAAGTCCCCACTACGGAGACTAAATCTCCGAATCTGTGATTGGGAAATGTAAATATCTTGCGAACTGGGAAGAAAATTAATCGGACGAAGGAATCCGTACCCATCTGAAAGAATCTCCAATACACCTTCCATGAAGAAAAATCCGCCTTTTTCTGCTTGCGCTTTAAGAATGGCAAAAATAAGTTCGCGTTTTTTCAATGTACCGTATGATGGTATTCCGAACTCTTTGGCATATTTGTATAAGTCCGTCAATTTCTTTGTCTCTAAATTTGCTAATTGAATATCTGCCAAACAATGTTCACCACACTTTCTCTTTTCTTTATACTATTATCTTTATTAACAAAGAATAGCTTTCATATCCCCTAATTAAAAATAACTAAATACCGAAATTAGGTTTTTTATCTAATCGGTGTTCTCCCTCAATAAAACGAATCGTTCCGGTTTTCGCCCTCATAACGATCGAATGAGTCGTTGCTCTTGAACCACCTTGGAAACGAACTCCACGTAATAATTCCCCATCGGTCACACCAGTTGCAGAGAAGATGGCGTCGTCGCCTTTCACAAGGTCTTTCATCATTAATACTTGATGTGGGTTCTTAAGACCCATGTCCTTGCAACGTTTTACTTCATCTTCGTTTTGTGGAAGAAGCTTCGCTTGGATTTCTCCTCCAAGACATTTCAAGGCAACTGCAGCTAAAACACCTTCTGGAGCTCCACCTGAACCGAATAAAATATCAACACCCGTGTCAGGAAAACACGTGTGAAAAGCTCCGGCAACGTCACCATCCGAAATAAGCTTGATTCTAGCACCTGTTGCTCTTACTTCTTCAATAATTTTCATATGACGGTCACGGTCAAGAATGACAGCGACGAGGTCACTGACATCTCGTCCTAATGCTTGTGCTAACGCCTTCATATTATCCGCTACAGGAGCGTTGATGTCAATTTTCCCGACACCTTTCGGACCAACGGCGATTTTGTCCATGTACATATCCGGAGCATGAAGTAAATTACCTTTATCTGCGATTGCTACGACGGATAAGGCATTCCATAGTCCTTTGGCAACAATATTTGTCCCTTCTAACGGATCAACAGCGATATCCAATTCAGGAGGGTACCCCATTCCTAATTTCTCGCCAATATAGAGCATTGGAGCTTCATCCATTTCCCCTTCACCGATAACGACCGTTCCTCTCATCGGGATGGTATCAAACACAGCACGCATCGCTGAAGTAGCCGCTTCATCGGCTTCATTTTTATTCCCTAGTCCCATCCAACGTGCGGAAGCAACAGCTGCTGCCTCTGTCACTCGTACAATTTCTAACGTTAAACTACTTTTCATATTATAGTTCCTTCCTTTTTAAACACAATTTATAAATTATACATTATATAATATAACACATTTAACGAATGTGCCACATTAATTGTCGAGGCTTTGTTCCCTCCATGTTTCTGCTCCTAGTGCTTTCAGTTTCGATTCTAAACTGTCATACCCGCGATCGATATGTTCTACACCAGAAATTTCTGTAATGCCTTCAGCAATTAAGCCGGCAATGACGAGGGCAGCTCCCGCTCGTAAATCCGTTGCTTTCACCTTCGACCCTTGAAGCGGAATCCCACCTTCTATAATTGCTGAGCGTCCTTCCGTTCGAATAGATCCTCCCATTCGAATTAATTCGTCAACGTGTTTGAACCGTGCGCTATAAATATTATCTGTTACGATGCTCGTCCCATGAGCTTGTGTTAAAAGTGTTGTCATCGGCTGCTGTAAGTCAGTTGGAAATCCGGGATAAGGCAATGTTTTAATATCAATCGATTCATACTTCTGCTTTCCAATGACACGAACAGAATCGTCTTTCTCTTCAATTATAATACCCAATTCTCTTAATTTCGCTGTAATTGGCTCTAAATGTTTGGGAATGACGTTATCGATGAGGACGTCGCCTTTCGTTGCTGCCGCAGCAATCATAAAAGTCCCCGCTTCGAGCCGATCTGGGATGACGGGATGTCTGCATCCGCTTAGTCGATCAACTCCGTTAATTTTAATGACATCGGTTCCTGCTCCAATAATTTGTGCGCCCATCGAATTGAGCAGAGTAGCTAAGTCGACAATTTCTGGTTCATGAGATGCATTTTCAATAATGGTCTGCCCTTTTGCCTTAGCCGCTGCAAGCATAATATTAACAGTCGCTCCATGACTAACGATATCGAGATATATTTTTGCCCCTCGTAATTGCTCTGCCTCAATATGAATAGCCCCTTGCTCTAATGTTACTCTTGCACCGAGCGCTTCAAATCCTTTAATATGTTGATCAATCGGGCGTGGACCTAAATTACAACCTCCTGGTAACCCAACAGTCGCTTTACCGAATCGTCCTAGCAAAGCACCCATTAAATAATAAGATGCCCGAAGTTTCTTAACCCTACCATTCGGCATCGGTTTAGACTGAATTCCTTTCGCTTCAACCGTCAATTCTTTTTCATTAATTGTAACGGTTGCTCCTAAATCTCTTAATATTTCACTATATACAACTACATCGCTAATTTGTGGTAAATTTTCGATTACGACCGTATCCTCAGCAAGAATACATGCCGGAATTAAAGCTACAGCGCTATTTTTAGCTCCGCTTATGGTCACTTCTCCAATTAGCGGTCTTCCACCTTGAATCAATAACTTCTCCACCATAATCCTCCTAAAATGATTTTCCTCAAAACATCGTTAAAGCAAATGCTACTTTTTGAAGAAAAACACACTTCGTAAGTAACTACTACTGATTTCCTATCTATTTAACTAAACGTATATTGTCACTATTATGTTTTCTGTTGAACATTATATATCATTTTTGAACAAATTTCATAAAACCCATTATTTCCATACAAAAAGCACCTTCTATTTTGAAGGCGCCAAGGTAGTTAATGTTTGTTAAATACTCAATACAACTAGACTATTTAGAAGTGTTATTTGCTACTTCCCAGTCGGCAAGGAATTTCTCCAGTCCAGAGTCGGTTAACGGGTGCTTCATCATCTGTTCAATCAGTTTAAATGGAATCGTACCGATATGGGCGCCGAGGCGTGCTGCTTCGGTTACATGCACCGGATGACGAATACTTGCTGCAATAATTTCCGTATCGATACTGTGTACCGCGAATATTTCAGCAATATCTGCAATGAGTCTCATCCCGTCTTGACTAATGTCATCCAGTCTACCCAGGAACGGACTGACAAACGTCGCTCCTGCACGAGCAGCAATTAACGCTTGGTTAGCTGAAAAAACGAGCGTAACGTTCGTTTTTATTTTTAGTTTAGAAAAAGCATGGGTCGCTTTCATTCCTTCCCACGTCATCGGTACTTTCACTACGATATTCGGAGCAAGAGCGGCATACTTCTTACCTTCTTCAACCATTTCATCTGCTTTTAGACTGATGACTTCTGCACTAACTGGTCCTTCAACAAAGCTTACAATTTCTTTTAACGTTTCAACGAAATCCCGACCCTCTTTAGCAACGAGTGATGGGTTAGTCGTAACACCGGCGACAATGCCTAAATCATGTGCTTTGCGGATTTCCTCTACGTTTGCTGTATCAATGAAAAATTTCATGTGTAACCTCCTACGTCCAATAAATAAATGGTTTTCGGTTAATGGTTTCCATCTTATCCGGCTTGACCACTGCTGCCGAACTCTTTCATCTTTCCCTTAACAGTCTCTTTTATTGCATCTCTAGCCGGACCTAAGTATTTACGAGGGTCATATTCATTCGGCTTTTCTGCGAGAACTTTGCGGACGGTTGCGGCTGAAGACATTTGACTTTCTGTATTTACATTAATCTTCGCTGTACCCAAGGAAATGGCACGTTTAATATCATGTGTAGGAATTCCTGTACCCCCATGTAGTACAAGCGGAACACCTGTCAACTTCATCACTTCTTCCATTCGACCGAACCCAAGTTTCGGTTCACCTTTGTAAGGACCATGGACGCTTCCCAATGCGGGAGCAAAACAATCTACACCCGTCTCACGAACGAGTTGATCACACTCTGCTGGTATCGCATACATCGCATCAGCATCATTGACGATCAAATCATCTTCTTGACCACCAATTCGCCCAAGTTCGGCTTCAACGGAAATTCCTAAAGCATGGGCGACTTCGATTACGCGCTTCGTAACCGCGATATTTTCTTCTAACGGGTGGTGGGAACCGTCAATCATGACGGATGTAAAGCCCGCGTACATCGCTTCTACACATTTTTCGAAAGAGGACCCGTGATCTAGATGAATGGCAACAGGTACTGTGACTTTATATTCCTCCATTAGTGCTTTTACCATTACGACGACTAATTTAAACCCACCCATGTAACGAGCAGCCCCTTCGGATACCCCTAAAATAACAGGTGACTGTTCTTCCTGTGCCGCTTGTAGGATGGCTTGTGTAAACTCTAAATTATTTAAATTAAATTGTCCGACGGCGTACTTTCCTTCAACCGCTTTCAATAGCATTTGTTTCATAGATACTAACGCCATGATTATTCCCTCCATAAGGAAGTTTAAAAAGTCCGGGAAACATTACCGTCGAATTTCTGTGTTGCGTTGTCCCTGTGCTGCTCACGTATTAATTCATACGCTCCGCTGCTCGGTACTGCCGCGCCTTGAACTTCTTGGCCCTGTTTTTCCTTCTTTTTAAATCTCTCTATTATTGTGTATTTATCCCTAAAATCCGTCTTGCCTCAGTGGGGGTGGCAATGTCTCTTCCAAGTTCGGATGCGATTCTTACGACTCTTGCTACGAGATCGGCATTACTATTAGCTAATACCCCTTTTTTATAATAAATATTATCTTCAAAACCAACCCGAACATTTCCACCTAGGCAAATGGCGTGCGTTGCCATTGGCAGTTGATGTCTACCCAAAGCAGCGACCGTCCATGTTGCTTCTTCCGGTAATTGGTCGACCATATGTAATAAATGTTGAACTGTAGCTGGAATCGCTCCCGGCACACCTAAAACGAAGTCGAAATGCAAATGCCCTTCAACTAATCCTTCTTTCACGATTTGCAAGGCATTATAGATCATTCCAACATCAAATATTTCAAATTCAGGTCGAACCTCATGTGTTTTCATTACGGAAGCGAACTGACGAACGGTGTCCATGGCATTCATAAAAACATCGTTTCCGAAATTGACTGTACCTGTCGTTAATGTAGCCATCTCAGGGCGAAGTGTAACGGGGGCAATACGATCAACAGGCGTCATACCAACGGCTCCGCCTGTTGATACCTGAACAATTATATCACATCGTGATTTTACTTTTTCAATAATTTCTCTATATACATTAACATCTTGCGTTGCATTCCCAGCTAAATCGCGGCCGTGTATGTGAGCAATGGAAGCACCTGCCTCCCAAGCCTTTTCTACCTCAATTGCGATTTCATCAGGTGTTAACGGGATATTAGGCTGTTCGTTGCGCGTGACTTCCGCACCGACAACGGCAGCTGTTATAATTAGCTTTTCCATAGAAACTCACCCTCATCCTATATGATCAAATCTTTGGGACGACACAAGTGCCTTCGGCTGACGTAACCAATAAAGGAGGATCCACAACGCGTGCACGCGTAGGATATTGGGGGTCAATGTTCCCCTCAATGACTTTGTAAGCAGCAAATTTCATTCTTCGGGACGTATTTCCTACCTTAATAATTTCGGCTCGAACTTCGACATAGTCACCCGCATACAACGGTGCATGGAAACTCACCTCATTATACGCGACAAAAAGCCCCTCATCGCCGTCATGACGAATGAGAAGCTCCGTTGCTGCATCTCCGAATAAGGCTAATACTCTCGCACCATCGACAAGATTTCCTGCATAATGGGCATCAGCTTGGCTTAAACGTAATTTAATCGTTACTGTACTCATACGACTTCTTTCACCCGACCTAAATGTTTGTTTACTTCATCTCGCAATTCATCAATATCAAACGGCTTCGTAAAATGAGTAATAGCACCCAGTTCTGAAGCTTCCTTAATCATGTCTAGTTCACCATAAGCAGTCATCATGATGACTTTAATATTAGGGTTGATTTTTTTTGTATGCTTGAGTATTTCCAAGCCGTCCATTCCCGGTATTTTCATATCTAATAGGACAAGTTCAGGGTTTTCATTGCGGACGATTTGAAGTGCGGACTTACCGTTTGCAGCTTGAAAAGTAACATATCCTTCTTTTTCAAAAACTTCATTAAGCAAAATACGAATTCCAAATTGATCATCAACAATTAATAGTTTCTTTTTCAACATGAACATACTCCCATCTTCCCTAGACTGGTAAATTCATACCCGTTATCGTTCTTTTTAAACTATTCGCTAAAATACACAATTTTCCTGCAACCTCAGAAAAATTATACACAGGAAATCAACAACTTATCAACATAAATATTCATGTTACTAACAAGTTAATCACAGGTTATTAACAGAACAGATATAAATATTAATAAAAGGCGGCTATAATTTCTGCCGCCTTTACATTTATTTACTTCGCGAATGCTCTTGCCGCTCCGATAAAATCACGGAACAAAGGTTGAGGACGGTTCGGTCTGGATAGGAATTCTGGATGGAATTGAACCGCTAAAAACCACGGGTGCTCCAATGTATCTAGTTCAACAATTTCCACGAGACGCCCATCCGGGGACGTTCCTGAAATGATAAGACCCGCTTCTGTCAATACATTACGATGTTCATTGCTGAATTCATAGCGGTGACGATGACGTTCATAGACCAGTTCGTCTTGGTATGCTTTCGCTGCTAACGTATCATTTTCTATTTTACACGGGTATAGTCCGAGTCGCATCGTTCCGCCTAAATCTTCAATGTCCTTTTGTTCTGGTAAAAGGTCAATGACTGGATATGGAGTGTTCGGGTCAATTTCTGAACTGTTTGCCTTACTTAATTTAGCAATGCTACGTGCGTATTCAATTACGGCGACCTGCATTCCTAAACAAATACCGAACATTGGAATTTTCTGCTCACGTGCATAATGGATTGCAGCAACCTTTCCTTCTACCCCACGATCACCAAAACCCCCAGGAATGAGGATTCCATCAACACCATCTAATAAATCGGCGACATTATTAGCATTCACTTCTTCCGCGTGAATCCACTTCATCTCAATCTCCGTATCGTGAGCGAAACCGGCATGATAAAGGGCTTCGGTAACGCTAATATAAGCATCTTTAAGCGAAACATATTTTCCAACAAGCGCAATTTTAGTCGTATGTTTTAAATTTTTCACTTTTAAAACGAGTTCATTCCATTCGGTCATGTCGGCATTGTTACAATCAAGTTTAAGAAAGCGACATACGTAATCATCAAGGCCTTGTAGTTGAAGTTGTAAAGGTATTTCATATAATGTATCGGCATCGAGACACTCGATGACAGCGTCTTGATCGATATCGCAGAACAATCCGATTTTGCTTTTTAATTCCGGACTTAACGGAAATTCCGTACGGCATACGATCATATTCGGTTGAATTCCAATGCTACGTAATTCTTTCACACTATGTTGGGTGGGCTTCGTTTTCACTTCACCTGCTGCTTTAATATAAGGGACGAGGGTAACGTGTATATACATGACATTGTCACGACCGACATCACTCTTAATTTGCCGAATCGCCTCCATAAAAGGAAGGCTCTCAATATCCCCTACAGTTCCGCCGATTTCTGTTATGACGATATCGGCTTTCGTTTCACGTCCCGCGCGAAAAACTCGTTCTTTAATTTCATTCGTTATATGGGGGATGACTTGAACGGTTCCACCAAGATAATCTCCGCGACGTTCTTTTGTAATAACTGTTGAATATATTTTCCCTGTCGTTACGTTACTGTTTTTACTTAAATTAATATCAATAAATCGTTCATAATGTCCTAAATCCAAATCGGTTTCGGCTCCGTCATCCGTCACAAACACTTCACCATGTTGGTATGGGCTCATCGTTCCCGGGTCTACGTTAATGTAGGGGTCAAACTTTTGAATCGTGACTTTCAGTCCTCGTTGCTTAAGCAACCTACCTAGAGATGCTGCTGTAATCCCTTTTCCTAAGGAGGATACGACCCCGCCTGTTACAAAAATATACTTTGTCATTTTCTCGTCCTCCTGTTTTTACTCCGTTATGGTTTTTTCTTTTTTTGTATATCTTGCTCAAAAAACAAAAAAAAAGCGACACCCTATCTAAAAAATAGGGGCGCTTTTTGTACATCTTCGTTCATTCTTTGTTCATTTCTTGTAAAGCCCAAGCAATAGTTTATATGCTCTGTAGTCCGATGTCAAGACGAGATTCTAATCTATGTCTTCCTCATCAGTCTCTTCCAATTCATCGATATCTTCTTCTATTTCTTCGTCTGCATCAACGACTTCAAGATCTTCTTCTTCATCTTCTTCGTCATTGTCTCCTGCATCTTCACTATCGTTAGCATTGTTTGCGTCATCGTCTAATGGAGCAAAATCATCATCGTTGTCATCGTAATTGAACTCGTCGTCTTCATCGTCATCTTCTTCGTCATCATTGACAAAGCGCTTGCCCGTATTAATGGCACCCTCGGATTTATCCATTGGATACCAACGTTTTAATCCCCAAAGATTCTCCCCGACACAGGCAAAGCGACCGTCAATATTGATTTCTGTGTAGAGCTGGGCGATGACGTCCATCACTTCTTTTTCACTCATCCCTTTAATATGGGCTACTTTTTGCATCAAGTCACGGTAATAAAGTGGTGTATTCAATTTCTTTAAAAGTTCAAAGGCAAGATCAACCATCGAAGTCTCTTTTGCTTTTTCTTCGCTAAGATTCAGTACTGCTTCACTCATCCTTAGGCACATCCTTTCCATTAATCCTATTTTAACCAAAAAGATAGCCGTGTCAAACAGTTGTTACATATTTCGTCGATACTGACCGCCTACACGGTAAAGGGCGTGTGTAATTTGACCAAGACTTGCGACTTTAACGGATTCCATAAGCTCTTCGAAAATATTTCCACCATTTGTTGCAACGTGCCCTAGACGACGTAAGGCAATTTCTGCTTCTTCTTGATGCTGTTCTTGGAAGGAGCGTAATGAACCGATTTGTGATTCTTTCTCTTCTTTCGAAGCACGAGCCAATTCAACCGTAGGTCGAACGTAATCTTCACGTAATGTTTTCGGATTTTCGAACGTATTGACACCAATAATTGGAAGCTCGCCGTTATGTTTTTTCATTTCGTAGTACATTGATTCTTCTTGGATTTTCCCTCTTTGATATTGTGTTTCCATCGCACCGAGGACACCGCCACGGTCGTTCAAACGAAGGAATTCTTGTAAGACGGCTTCTTCTACGAGGTCGGTTAATTCATCGATAACAAACGAACCTTGAAGGTTGTTTTCATTTTTCGATAATCCAAGCTCTTTCGTGATGATGAGCTGAATGGCCATTGCTCTACGTACCGATTCTTCGGTCGGTGTTGTGACGGCTTCGTCGTACGCGTTCGTGTGTAACGAGTTACAGTTATCTTGCAAAGCCATTAAAGCCTGTAGTGTTGTACGGATGTCGTTGAAGTCCATTTCTTGGGCATGGAGCGAACGGCCAGATGTTTGAATGTGGTACTTTAACTTTTGGCTTCGTTCATTTGCTTTATATTTGTTTTTCATTACCATGGCCCAGATTCGTCTAGCGACACGACCGATTACGGTATATTCGGGATCCAATCCGTTACTAAAGAAGAAGGATAGGTTCGGTGCGAAATCGTCGATGTGCATACCCCGACTCAAGTAATATTCAACGTACGTAAACCCATTTGCTAATGTTAGTGCCAATTGTGTAATCGGATTTGCCCCTGCTTCGGCAATATGGTATCCGCTAATACTGACGGAATAGTAGTTACGAACTTTATGATTGATGAAATATTGCTGGATATCACCCATCATTCGTAGGGCAAATTCAGTTGAAAAAATACAGGTGTTTTGTCCTTGGTCTTCTTTTAAAATATCCGCTTGAACGGTACCTCTTACGGTTGACAACGTGTACTCCTTAATTTTCAAGAGTTCTTCAGCGTTCGGCTGACGACCGTTCTTTTCAGAAAAAAGATGGATCTGTTGTTCGATAGCGGTATTCATAAACATCGCTAAAATGATCGGTGCCGGTCCGTTGATCGTCATCGAAACAGAAGTAGACGGCGAACATAAATCAAAGCCGTCGTACAGCTTTTTCATATCTTCTAACGTACAGATGCTTACTCCGGATTCCCCAATTTTACCGTAAATGTCGGGACGATAATCAGGATCTTCGCCGTATAACGTGACGCTATCGAATGCTGTACTTAACCGTTTAGCGGAATCGTTTTTTGATAGGTAATGGAAGCGACGGTTCGTTCTTTCTGGTGTCCCTTCGCCTGCAAACTGACGTTTCGGATCTTCCTCTGTCCGTTTAAACGGAAATACCCCAGCCGTATAGGGGAATGACCCCGGTACATTTTCTGTATACGCCCATTCTACGATGTCTCCCCAATCGGAAAACTGTGGTAGGCATACTTTCGGAATGCGAGACCCAGAAAGTGATGTCGTATAAAGTTCAGTTACGATTTCTTTATCTCGGATTTTTGTGACGAACTGATCTTGGCGATACGTGTTTTTAAGCTGTTCCCATCCATCTAGTACAGCTTTTGTATCAGGCTGTAGCTTGGATTCATAATGTGTAATGGTGTTATCAATGCTGTTTATCAGATCGTTATTATGGTGCGTTTCTTGTTCTTGTAAAACGACCTTTGTTCCCTTCAATTGATACAGTTTACGAGCAATCGCTATTTGTTCATCTGTATTTTTCTGATAGTCGCGAACGGATTTGACGATATCCATTAAGTACTGTACTTGATCAGGAGGAATGATGTAATTTTTCTTGCTTTCAATTTCTGTTATTTGGATGGATGACTCCCACTCGGTGCTGCACTTCTTGTTAATTGTTGCTACTAATGCCTTATACAATACGTTCGTACCGGCATCGTTAAACTGACTTGCCATCGTTCCAAAGATCGGCAAATCTGTATCATTTCCATCAAAAAGGACGTGGTTACGGCGATATTGTTTACGCACATCACGCAATGCATCTTCTGAACCTTTACGATCAAACTTATTAATCGCAACGAGATCAGCATAATCGAGCATATCGATTTTTTCTAATTGCGAAGGCGCACCGAATTCGCTCGTCATGACATACAAAGATACGTCCGCAACTTTCGTAATTTCGGCGTCACCTTGCCCGATTCCACTCGTTTCCACGATGATTAGATCATAGTTAGCGTACTTTACTACTTCGATCGCTTCTTTGATGGCAACGCTAAGTTCGGATGATGATTTCCGCGTCGCTAAGCTTCTCATGTATACACGAGGGGTATTGATGGCGTTCATCCGTATGCGGTCACCGAGTAAAGCTCCCCCTGTTTTTTGTCTAGAAGGATCTATGGAGATGATCGCAACTGTTTTATCTGCAAAGTCGTTAAGAAAACGACGTACGAGTTCGTCAGTAAGTGAACTTTTACCTGCACCACCTGTACCGGTGATACCGATAACGGGAGATTTGGTTTGCAGGTTATCTGTGCTAAAAATAGAGGTTAAACTGTCTTTGTTGCCTTGTTCTACTTGAAGCTCGGCGAAGGTAATTAACTTAGAAATAGCGAGACTGTTTTTTTCGTTAGCGGTTTTAACTGCTTCTTTGACGTCTCCAACGGTTGGGAAATCTGAGTTTTCAAGCATGTGGTTGATCATGCCTTGAAGACCTAGTCTTCTTCCGTCTTCTGGAGAGTAAATTTTGGTAATTCCGTACGCTTCAAGTTCGCTTATTTCTTCTGGCGTGATGACACCGCCACCACCACCGAAAATACGAATATGGCCTGCCCCACGTTGTTGGAGTAGGTCATACATGTATTTAAAGTATTCAATATGTCCCCCTTGGTAGGAGGTAACGGCAATCCCTTGAACGTCCTCTTGGATGGCAGCGTTAACGATTTCTTCGGCAGAACGGTTATGCCCAAGGTGAATGACTTCAGCACCGGAAGCTTGGACGATTCGACGCATGATGTTGATGGTAGCGTCGTGTCCGTCGAACAGGCTTGTTGCGGTGAGGAAGCGAATTTTATTTTTAGGTTTGTAAAGTTCGGTTATTGTTGCGTTCATGGTGATTCTCCTTTCCCTTTTTAAACATTTATTAAGTAAGTCTTAATAAAAAAGATACGGTCAAAAGCACGGTATCGTTTTCTCTTGCCTTTTCCTTTCCCTCCGAGGAAGTATGACTGTCCGCTACGATATTTTTTCATTTCGCTGAACAAAAAACATCTGGGTATTTCGGGGCGGGAGACTCGTTTTGTTCAAAGCGTGCTCATGAAAAAAGATCTCCGCTTTGTTGGGAAATACGGTCTGCGTGATAAACGATATCCGCTGCTTTTATTTGTACTTCGAAGAAGTATATTAAAGATTTTAAAGATCTTCAGGTTTTAAAGGCCATTAAAGCATTTATTCATCTCTGCGAGGAGAGCGAGATTGGATTCAGTGAAAACTCCCTTTATGAACCTGTTTCTTCCACTAAATGTCTTATCAAAAAGAAGAAACAGGTGAATAGGAGGAGTCGAACGAAACCAATTCGTCTCGACGCTACAATCAATCCATCTTTTAAATCTCTAAACGTCCGTTGACAACTCCCTCAAAATAAGGGAGGTCTGATACTCAGTGTACTCCTTCAACGAGTAGTGCTTCCCAATTACCCAGCGGCGAAATGTCCACATTTGTCCTAGTACCATGATGTTATGAGCCATCAGTTTAACTGCGTCCGACTTAAGAGACAGACTTCCATCGCCTTGACCCTTTTGGAGAATCTGTTCAAAAATGTTCGTAATCTCTTCTTCCTTTTTCAACACGTACAGCATCGACTCTTTAGGAAGAGATTTCGTTTCCTGATAGATGAGAAGGACCGCTTCTTTCATCTCTTCCATGACGAGAAATAATTGTCGGATCGCTTTGACCAACGATTGCTTACCGGTGCCTTGATCGTCCCGAACTTGCTTTAGCCGTTGCTCTAGTTCCTCGTGGATATTGATACAGACGAGATAGAGAACGTCTTCTTTCGATTGGATGTATTCATATAGAGTCCCGATACTAAATCCGCAAGCACCTGCGATTTCTCTCGTTGTTGTTTTGTGAAAGCCTTTCCGTATGAATAAGTCTACTGCAGCTCGAACGATTTGTAGTCGCCTCGTCTCGATCAGTTTAGGATCTTTTACAAGGGAAGGTATGTTCCTCGATTCAGGCTTTGTCCCTTTCATTGGCAACGACCTCCCTTGCGATTGCAGCTTTGACTTCATTAGCTAAAAGATAGGGTGAATAGTCACGTTCGGCTACTTTTTGCAACTGCTCCTGCAAAGCTCTATCACGTAGCTTACGCTCTACAAGTGAAGTCATTTGATGCAGGGCAATCTCGTACACTTCTTTTTTCAATTGTGTTTCTCGGCGTTTATAGCCTTCATTTGATGTGTGTAAATAGTTGCGATGGGATTCAATCATGTCCCACATTTCCTGAATACCACCATTGTCTCGACTGATTGTTTTAACGATTGGTGGTCGCCAAGGGGAGTCATGCTTTGCAAGATCAAGCATGGACTCCACTTCAGCGATAAGTTTATCGGTACCGGGTAAATCTGCTTTATTAACGATATATCCGTCCGCAATTTCCATGATTCCGGCTTTGAATGCTTGGATCGTGTCTCCTGCACCTGGTGTAAGAACGACTAGGGTTGTATCGGCGACGTGCATAATATCCAGTTCTGATTGTCCGACTCCAACGGTTTCCACTAGTATGATATCGTAACCAGCGGCGTCGAAGATGCGAGTGGCTTCTTTACTAGCACGAGCAAGTCCGCCAAGGCTTCCACGAGTCCCCATACTACGAATGAATATGTCCGGATCTGTGTAGTGATTCGACATGCGAACTCTGTCTCCGAGTAACGCTCCTCCTGTAAAAGGGCTTGTTGGATCAACAGCGATGACGGCAATAGAGAGTTGTTTTGATCTAAGAAGGGTTAATAATCGATCAACGAGTGAACTTTTTCCCGCACCAGGTGATCCGGTAATTCCGATGACGTAAGCTTTTCCTGTATGAGGATACAGTTGTTCTAGTAGTACCGATTTATCGGACTGATCGTTTTCAACGATGGTAATTCCGCGAGCAATGGCCCGTCGATTTTTTGCAAGAATGGCATTGACTAGCGGATGGCTTACACTCATCGTTCTACTCCTTTAGTAACATATTTGAAATGACGACACGTTGAATTTCTTGGGTTCCTTCGTAGATTTGAGTGATTTTGGCGTCTCGCATCATTCGTTCTACTGGATAATCGCGTGTATAGCCGTAGCCGCCGAATACTTGAACGGCTTCGATTGTTACTTCCATCGCTGTATCACCTGCGAATAGTTTCGCCATGGCAGAGGCTTTTCCGTATGGTAAGCCGTTGCTTTCCAACCAAGCTGCTTGATACGTAAGCAGTCGTGCAGCTTCAATTTTCGTTGCCATGTCGGCCAATTTAAATTGAATGGCTTGTTGTTTGCCAATTGACTTCCCGAATTGATGGCGTTCTTTCGCGTATTCAAGAGCAGCATCTAGTGCACCTTGGGCGATCCCTACTGCTTGAGCAGCGATTCCGTTACGTCCTCCGTCAAGGGTCATCATGGCGATTTTAAAGCCGTCACCATCTTGCCCAAGTCTATTTTCTGCAGGTACACGGCATTGGTCAAATAAAATTTCAAGTGTAGGAGAAGATTTGATTCCAAGTTTTTTCTCTTTTTTACCGAAGGAGAATCCAGGGGTACCTTTTTCAACGATGAAGGCACTGACTCCTTTATGCTTTAGTTCTGGTTGAGTAAGGGCGAATACGACGTAAATTTCTGCTTCGCCACCGTTGGTGATGAAGATTTTACTTCCGTTGATGATATAATCATTTCCGTCTCTTACAGCGGTTGTTTTCATCGCTGCCGCGTCTGAACCTGATCCTGCTTCGGTTAGGCCGTATGCTCCTAGTTTGGTTCCTTCGGCCATGGGGCGAAGGTATTTTTGTTTCTGTTCTTCGTTACCAAATTTATAGATGGGCCATCCAGCTAATGAGGTATGCGCAGATAAAGTAACTCCTGTTGATGCACATACACGCGAAAGTTCTTCTACGGCGATGACGTAGCTTAGATAGTCTGAGCCTACTCCACCAACATCTTCTGACCAAGGGATACCGCCTAGGCCGAGTTCGCCCATTTTGTCAAAAATAGAGCGGTCGAATTCTTCGTTTTCGTCGCGTTCGGCTGCGGTTGGAGCTACTTCTTTAAGGGCGAAATCGCGGACCATTTTGCGCATCATTTGGTGTTCTTCGGATAGTTTAAAGTTCATTTTATTGGCCTCCGTTGTATTAAAAATTTGAATGGGTAGCGTCGAGACGGAATTGGTTTCGTTCGGCTCCTCCTATTCACCTGTTTCTTCTTTTTAGTTGACCCATTTTCGGAAGAAACAGGTTCATAAAGGGAGCTCTCGCTGAATCCAATCCGCTCTCCTCGCTTACGATGATTTGTTTTTTTAAGTTAATCGAAGAAGTTTATAAGACCTTTGAAAACCTCACAAGTATCGTTTCACTTACTTGTTACTTGCTTTGCTACTTGTTACTTGTTTAGTATGTGGTTTCCGATGACGATTCGTTGGATTTGATTTGTTCCTTCGTAGATTTGGGTTACTTTGGCGTCGCGGAACAAGCGTTCAACGGGGTATTCTCTTGTATAGCCGTAGCCTCCGAATATTTGAATGGCTTCTGTTGTCACTTCCATTGCGGTGTCGGAGGCGAACATTTTAGCCATGGAGGCTTCTTTGGAGCATTTAATTCCTTGTCCTCGTAGGGACGCTGCGTTGTAGATTAATAGGCGTGAGGCTTCTATGTTCGTTGCCATGTCGGCTAGTTTGAATTGAATAGCTTGGAGCCTGCCTATTGGGTTCCCAAATTGAGATCTTTCTTTGGCATATTCTGTTGAGTATTGAAGGGCAGCACGTGCGATTCCAAGTGCTTGGGCACCGATTCCGATACGACCACCGTCTAGATTGGACATGGCGACTTTGAATCCTTGGCCTTCTTCTCCCAGTCTCTGTGAGACGGAAACTTTCGCTCCATCGAAAATGATTTCACTCGTATTGGAGCCGTGTAGGCCCATCTTTTTTTCCTTTTTCCCGACGGAGAATCCAGGTGTGTCTTTTTCGATGATGAAGGCGGTAATGCCTCGTACACCTTTGGAGGCGTCAGTTACGGCAAAAGTGATGTACGTGTCGGCTGCACCGGCATTGGTAATGAATACTTTGGAGCCGTTAAGGATGTAGTGATCTCCGTCTCGTACGGCGGATGTACGGATGTTTGCCGCGTCAGATCCTGCATATGGTTCGGTTAATGCAAATGCGCCTAGATATTCGCCGGAAGCTAACTTCGGAACGTATTTCTTCTTCTGTTCTTCTGTTCCATAGTTGAGAATGGGATAGGTACCAACGGACGTATGAACAGCTAAAATTACACCTACCGTTGCGCTTACTTTGGATAGTTCTTCAAGGGCGATAATATAGGAAACGAAATCCGCCCCTGCACCGCCCCACTCTTCTCGGATCGGAATACCAAGGAGGCCGTATTGACCCATTTTTTTAATGACTTCTAGTGGGAACTCATCTGTTTCTTCCATGTGGGAAACGATGGGAGCAATTTCTTTTTCGGCGAAATCACGGACCATTTTTCTCATCATGTCTTGTTCTTCTGTAAAGCGTAGTTCCACCTCTCATCACCCCGATCTAGTAGTCTATTTAAATTAAAATTCGACGGTAATGTTTACCGGACTTTTTAAAACTTCCTCAATTTATTTCTGTTTAAAACGAGGATAAACAGGGCCGAGAAGTTCAAGGCGCGGCAGTCACGAGCAGCGGAACGTATGAATTAATACGTGAGTAGCGGAGGGACAACGCAACGCAGAAATTCGACAGCAATGTTTACCGGACTTTTTAAACCTCCTCTAGTACGTGTAGAAACCACGTCCTGTTTTCCGTCCTAACCAACCTGCTTTTACATATTTGCGAAGGAGTGGGCAAGGGCGGTATTTGGAGTCGCCAAAGCCTTCGTGCAGAATCTCCATAATGGATAGACAAGTATCTAAACCGATGAAGTCTGCTAGTGTTAACGGTCCCATCGGATGGTTCATTCCTAGCTTCATCACTCCATCGACTGCTTCCGGTGTAGCGACGCCTTCATATACGGTATAGATGGCTTCGTTAATCATTGGCATAAGTATACGATTCGATACGAAACCAGGGAAATCTTGGACTTCTAATGCGGTTTTGCCCATTTTCTCTGAAAGCTTCCAGATTGTTTGGTAGACTTCATCTGTCGTTGCTAACCCACGAATCACTTCAACTAGCTGCATAACGGGGACAGGGTTCATGAAGTGCATACCAATAACTTGTTCTGGTCTATTGGTTACGGCTGCGATTTCCGTTATCGGAAGTGAGGATGTGTTCGTAGCAAGAATGGTATGCGAAGGACAAATACGGTCAAGCTCTTTAAAAATAGTAGATTTAATCTCCATATTTTCTACAGCTGCTTCGATAACAAGGTCTACGTCACCTGCATTTTCTAAGCTTGTGGATTTACTGATTCGGCTTATTGCCCCTTCCTTTTGTTCTTCAGTCATACGTCCTTTTTCCACATTATGCGATAAATTTTTCGAAATGTTGGCGAGTCCGCGATCGACGAATTCGTCTTTAATATCGTGAAGGATGACTTCTAGTTCTGCTTGTGCTGCTACTTGGGCAATTCCTGAACCCATTTGTCCTGCTCCAATAACCATAATTTTTTTAATTTCCATATATTTAACACTCCTTTTCGATTAACAGTGCAACGTTTACCGGACTTTTTAAACATCCTCTACTACTCTACTTTAATGAGGAGCGCGTCACCTTGAGCAGCACCGCTACAGATCGCGGCAATTCCTAAACCACCGCCACGACGCTTTAATTCATACATTAACGTTAATACGATGCGCGCACCGCTTGCTCCAATCGGATGTCCAAGGGCAATCGCTCCGCCGTTCACGTTTACTTTTTCAGGATCCCACCCAACGATATTACCGCTCGTGAGTGTTACGGCTGCAAAAGCTTCGTTCACTTCGAATAGATCGATGTCTTCAATCGTGTAGCCAGTTCTTTTCAAAAGTTTTTGTATCGCTAATCCCGGAGTTATCGCTATATAAGGTGCATCAGCACCAACTGCAGCATGACCGATGATGGTGGCTAACGGTTTGTGTCCGTCGCGAATGGCTTTTTCTTTAGACATAACAACCATCGCTGCAGCCCCATCATTTACCCCAGGTGCATTTCCAGCCGTTATCGTTCCGTCTTTAACGAAGATGGGAGGAAGTTTGGCAAGCTTTGCTAATTCGGTATCTGCACGAGGCCCTTCGTCGGTATCGACAACCGTTTCTCCTTTACGTCCGGAGATGATGACTGGAACGATTTCTTCCGCGAAACGACCACTACTTATCGCATATGCCGCTCTTTGCTGACTCCGTAGTGCCCATTCGTCTTGGGCTTCGCGAGTAATTCCGTATTCAGCAGCAACGTTACTTCCGTGGACAACCATATGCACATTAGCAAAAGCGCATTGAAGACCGTCATGAATCATAAGATCCACGATCGAGCTATCTCCCATTCGTGTTCCCCATCGTGCTGATGGTATGGCAAATGGTGCATTGCTCATGCTTTCCATTCCTCCGGCAATAATCGTGTCTGCATCGCCTGCACGAATAATTTGATCAGCGAGTGTTATACTCCTTAACCCGGAAGCGCAAACTTTATTAATCGTTTCAGACTGAACATCCCAGTCTAATCCTGCCAATCTGGCCGCTTGTCTAGACGGAATTTGACCTGCGCCGGCCTGTAAAACCATCCCCATTATGACTTCGTCAACAGATTTCGGATCAACAGAAGAACGTTGTAGTGTGCCTTTAATAGCGGTAGCACCTAATTCGACGGCTTTCACATCTTTTAATGCTCCACCAAATTTCCCGAACGGCGTTCTCGCCCCTTCGATGATGACGCTTTCTCTCATGTGCTTCACCTCTTTAGCTATTTTCTAACTTCTCACATCTAGAATGAAACCGCTTACGTAAACGAATAAATATTCTTAAAATCTGATTGAGCGGTCGTTCAGTGCCGTTTCAAAAAAAGTGGTGCAATCGCTGCACCCTTTCATTATTTCTTAACTATATTGTACGCGAGAATTAGATTAATGGGAAGTGCTTCTTCATGATGATTTTTGTAATTTCTGTTGTTTATAGGCTGGGCTATAAAATCGGTAAACACCAATGATGGAAGTAAAGATGAGAATATCCGCGATAAGAGATAGCCATAATCTCCACCAAAGATGATATTCAATATGTCCCGTTATGACTGTGATAAATTCTAATGTAATCGTGCACAACGTCCAAATCAGCGTTCTCTTTATCATTCCTTTCTTCGTTAGCGGAAGGTTTTGTAAGAATAAATAAGCGACTACTGGATAGATGCCGAAATCAAGTATCAAGGGAATGGTGAACTTTGAATGAGGCAAACCACTATAGGACCATAGTTTATATTGAACCATCATTAAGTCGGTTAACAGCCCTAAAAAGCTTGTATAGATGACAGCACCGTACATTTCTCTCAAACGACTTTTGTCAGCCTTAATGATAAACCACGTCCATGAAAGTACAAAAAGGATAATGAAGTACATTGCATTCTTCCTCTCAGTCAATCTCAGTCAAATTCATTAAAATATTATTCATTTTTTTTGAAAATGAACAGTTTAGGGCAAAGTAATGATTAGGAGGGTTGAAAAATGATTACTGTCTTATTCGATCTTATCGCTCTTATTATCTTTTGGAGATTTGCTGATTTTACTCGTATAAAACAATTATTTCCTGTTGCCATGACAGGTGTATTTATACGATTTCTGCAGCACTATATAATGATTGATTGGTTACATATTTGGGAAGTACATGGACCGAAGTGGAAACAACTATGGCTTCCTTTAAGTGCGAACATAATGATTTGGAGTGTAGTTTGTTATTTGTTTATTCAATTTTTACCGAAGAGAAGGAAAATTTTATATGGAATCATGTGGGTTTTCATCATGCTAGCTTACTTGAAAATACTTACTTGGGCTCATGTTTTCACGATGCAAAAAGGATGGACTATAGGCCGTTCCTTTATTGCCCTCTGTTTTTACTTTATCATGATTTATGTCGTGTGGAGATGGCTATCTTATAAACCGCAGAAGGATACTGCTCATAAATGAACCCCATACATTTAATCAAATTGAAGAATTGCGGGAAAAGCTAAGAAACTTCAGCATTATGGTTCTATTTATATCTTGATGGCCTTGTTCTTAAAATGGGTCGTACAAAAGATCGTTCAACGACAAATAAAATGACAGGGAGAGTTTTAGTCTACCTGTCATTTTATTTTATTTTAATAATGTGGTGGCTTAATACCGATTAAGCGTGCAATTACACTGATCTGTCCAACATGATAAGCTTCGTGGGTGTAAACGTGATGGAATAACCAGCGCAATGTAGGTAAAGATGGCGGCTTCCATCCATCTGAGAACGTTGGTACGTCTACTAACTGCTCTAACTCTTGCTCAGTTAAGGAGAACAGAGTTTTATCAGTATTCGCTCTCACTTCTTGATAAATATCAAGTAATTGCTTCGGAGTCTTCACGTCTTCAGGAAGAACCGATGATTGCTTTAAACCGATCGTATGTACCCAATGATCTTCTGATTCTGTAATATGCTTAACGATCCAGGCAATGTTGTTGGTGTAGTGAGGATGAGTTTGAAACCATTGTTCTTCTGGTAGTGTTTCTAAGTATGGAATCAATACTTTTCTTACATCATTTCGATATGGAAAAACCACAATTATTCCTCCTTTCCTTTTAAAGCAAAAGCTTCCTAGTGGTTAGGAAGCTTTTAGCCTTTATAAATTCCGTTCAAACATCCTTACATGTTGTGAAGTTCTAACCACTCACTCCGTAATATTCCTAAAATGAGACGGTCGTAGCTTCGATTATCCCTTAGCACAGCAGCACGCATACTGCCTTCTCTTTTAAATCCAACCTTCTCATATGCTCGTACTGCTCTTTCATTGTACTCAATGACATCTAGTCCGACACGATTAAGATTTAACTCAAGGAAAGCATATTGCAGAATTAATTGTAATGCATCGGTTCCATACCCTTTGCTACGATAATCGGGATGTCCGATTCCAATCGCCATTAGGCAGGCTTGGTTATTCCATTCCACGCTGTGCAAGGCGACAAATCCGATCAATTGATCATCTTCGATCGTACGAAGGCGGAATTCTACACTGTTTTTTCCTCTACTACCCCGGCGATCCTTTTCTCGGAATTGATCTACTGTATCAGGCACGGCCCAGTCTGTATCCATTCTTCTTAAGTAGTCATAATCCTCTGTCCAGCGTGACATTTGTTCCGCATCATCTGCTTTAAAAGGAGCTAGTCGTACTAGACTACCTTTTAGTACGTCTTTGCTAATCATATTATTACTTTCAATTGTCATATTTCCTATCCCCCTATAATGTTTACGGAATGTGGGGGTGCAGTTATACCCAACGCTTCCGTGTTATGATTTCATTAACACTTCAAAAACGTCTACTGCAATTAACGTTAACATTGGCACATCTCCTTAATTTTAGATATTTTTATTATAGTATGAAAAAGAGGATAAGGCTATAGTGCCCAGAACATGTTAGCACAAGGATCATATCGTAGACAGGAGTTGAAGTGGAGATGAATCCACAATCAATCACATTGAAACAGAGGCTTATCACGCTCGTAAAAAAACGGGACGTCTTCTTTTACAGAAGAACATCCCGTTTTATTGTTAGTTTCCCGATTCACTACATCGCTTCTTCTAATATCTCCGCAATATCTTTCGTACTTACTGTATCTTCTACTTCCTTCGCTTTCGTTCCATCACCGATCATCGTTAAGCAGTATGGACACGCAGAGGCGATCGTCGTCGGATTCACTTCAAGCGCTTGCTCTGTTCGAGCAACATTCACACGCTTTCCTTCTGTTTCTTCCATCCACATCATACCACCACCGGCACCACAGCACATGGAATCGCACTTACTGCGGTCCATCTCCACGATTTCAATCCCTTTAATCTTCTCCATGATCTGACGTGGTTTATCGTAAATGTCGTTGTAGCGACCAAGGTAGCAGGAATCGTGGTACGTAATTCTTTCGGAAATCTCCTTCTTCGGCTTCAAGCGTCCTTCTTCTAACCACTTCGCGAGTAGCTCGGAATGATGGTACACTTCGACGCCTTCTAAGCCGAAATCAGGGTATTCGTTTTTAAACGTATGGAACGCATGGGGATCGGCTGTTACGATCTTCTTCACATTATATTTCTGGAAGTTCGCGATGTTTTCTTCCGCTAACTGTTGGAAGAGGAACTCGTTCCCCATACGTCGGGCTGTATCACCAGAGTTCTTTTCTTCGTTTCCAAGAATCGCGAACGTAACTCCCGCTTCATTCATGAGCTTCGCAAACGCTTGCGAAATTTTAATACTGCGGTTGTCATACGATCCCATCGATCCAACCCAGAATAGGTATTCGAATTCATCGACTTCTTTCACCGTTGGAACGTGGACATCTTCACGTAACGTACGCCATTTATCACGATCGTTACGGCTTAATCCCCACGGATTCGATTGACGTTCAATGTTGTTAAACGTACGACTCACTTCCGTGCTCATTGCCCCTTGCGTCATGACAAGATGACGACGCATGTCGATAATCTTATCAACATGCTCATTCATAACCGGGCATTGGTCCTCACAGTTACGACAAGTCGTACACGCCCAAATCTCTTGCTCTGTAATGACGTCACCGATTAACTGAATTTGATCTAACACTTTTGCTTTCGGATGCTCAGCAATCTCTGCTGTCGCTGCTGTTTCAGCCAATGCACTATTATTCGGAAAAGCAAAGGCTGGCATCCATGCTGTTTGCGACGTAATTGCTGCTCCTTTTTCCGTTAAATGATCCCGCATCTTCACGATCAATTGCATCGGACTTAACATTTTCCCCGTGCCTGATGCCGGACACATATTCGTGCAACGTCCGCACTCCACACAAGCGTAAAGGTCGATTAATTGCTTCTGAGTAAAGTCTTCAATTTTCCCTTTTCCGTATTCTTCAACGGATTCATCGGTAAAATCGATCGTACTTAATTTCCCAACTGGTCCTTGCCGTTTATAAAATAGATTAATGGGCGCTACAAGAATATGAAAATGCTTCGATTGTGGTACGTAGACAAGGAAGGATAAAAGAATAAGCAAGTGCATCCACCAGAAGATATAGAATGCTACTTGTGCTGCTCCTGCGCTCATAAACCCTAATCCTGCAGCGACAACAGAAGACACTGGCGTCGTCCATGCTGCTTCATGACCTTTCCAAACGGCTTCTGAAGCTGCTGAGAACATAATCGAGAGCATCAATCCGCCGATGAAGAAAATAACGAGCGAAGCTTTCCACCCCCGTTTTAAACGCGGAAGCTTTTCAATGAATCGGCGATACCCTGCGTAAAGCACAGCTATTAAAACTAAAGCGGTTACAATTTCCTGCATAAAAGTAAAATATCGATAGCCCGGAATAAGCGGCAAGTGATTTCCATTTGAAAAGCCTTTATAAATTAGATCAAGTGCACCAAACTGCAAAATGATAAAACCGTAAAACATAACGATATGCATGATTCCGCTTTTACGATCTTTGAGAAGCTTCTTCTGCCCAAAACCATTGACGAGAATCTCACGCATACTTTCTTTCATATCCCGCTTGAAATCCGAAGGTTGCCCAAGCTTAATAAACGTATAACGGCTGTATACGATTCGTGCGAAAAGGTAGATGGCATACCCGGTTACAGCGAGAAAGAGGATAAGATTAATAATGGATAACATCTCGCTATCACTCCCTTACATAATTAATCGACATCATTTATGCCTATTCGATCTTTTATTCATACATTCCTACTCTGTTATTCTACCACATGATGAATGATTATTCATTCAAAAACTTCTGTTGTGGCACTCTGTTTTGCCGATACTTTCCTTGTCGATAGAAACACACCGAGCAAAATGAGTAACAGCCCCGCGAACGATTGCGCACTTACGGTTTCATTTAATAAGACGATTCCCCAAAATGTGGCAAATATAGGTGCCAAATAAGTAACATTAGCTGCGAATGCGGCGCCCCCTTTTTGAATCATATAATAATAGAGCAGATAGGCAATTCCTGACCCGAAGACTCCTAATCCAATAATCGATAGAATAGAATATATATTGGTAAAGACGGTAAGCTTAAACGGCTCGGTGATCATCATTGCAATGAAACTGAATGCCATACCGACAAGGAGTGTTGAAGTGGAAATAATGAGCACACCGACACCCTGTAAGTATTTTCTCGTGAAATGAGAGCTAAACCCATAACAGAGCGTCCCTAAGAGCATGGTGATAAATCCCGTCATATTGCTAGAAAAAAGCTGGGTTAAATCAATATTCATTAAGACAAGAATACCGATGAAGCCGATTCCAATCCCCACCCATTGTGCTCTTTTTAACGTTACCGAGAATAGTAACACTCCTAATACACTCGTCCATAGAGGAGTCGTCGCATTAATGATGGAGGCTAAGCTACTTGAAATGGTCAGTTCACTGTAAGCAATAAGCCCCCAGGGAAGGGCTGCATTCGTTAAACCGACAGTAACCAACGCTTTGTAAGGGAGGCTTTTCCAATCAATCTTACTTCTTTGTAGTAATATAACAACGAAGAGTAGGATAACACCTGATGCGCTCCTCAGAAACACGACACCCCAAGTACCCGCATCCTCGAGTAACACTTTAATAAATAAAAATGACATCCCCCATATAATACCGAGTGTCAGTAGTGCTCCATATAACCTCATCTGTCATTTCCCCTTTTGAACTTCTCTAGATATGTTCATGTTTCATTTATAACACGTTCATGGGGAACATTCATCCTCAATCTTGCTTAGTCATTCGAATTCAACCTCACCACTGCTATGATTTTCATGATCAAACGAAGGAATAGTCTTGATAATATCCCGGTTAAGATTACTCAGATGAAACCTATACCTATTTTTTTTGTCAAATCTTAACCCGTCCTAGTACAGGTTTAGACTCTACATCATGTGTGATCACTCTTATTTGTTTCCCCACTCTCATGAAAATAGTTCGAAAATATCGTACTCCCATTTACAAAGATTATTTTTTAGAGACGTTCATTTCAACGTGGATAATGCTACACACACTTCAGTAAACTATACGTAAAAGGGCTCTTTTTGTGAAACTAATTTGTAAATCCTTCGTCTATATTTAAGAATTGAATAATATAATGAATCAATCAATGGAGGGGAATAAGTTGATTAATAGGTTTATTGCTTTAACTGGATGTATATTTTTATCACTCTCTATATCTGCGTGCAGCACAAGTGAACATACTGAATCAGAAAAAGTTCAAAATCGACAGCAACAAAACATTGATTCAACAACAGAACAGAAGCAAAATAATGAAAAAGAGTGGGAAATAGTTAGCAGAGGCTATCGAATACAAGGTACGCTTAACGAAGTTCAAGTACAGAATAACAAATTAAACAGGATTACTATTAAGGCAATTAAAAATATGCCTATTCCAAACAATCCTGTCGATTATGATTTTGTTGGTCAAACATTACAGATTGATTTTCAAAATACAAATTTAGAATCTACTACTTTGGAAAAATTTAAAATAGGTACAGATTTAGTATTAGTAATTGAGCAAGCCGATAAAAATGGCGAAGTAGTTTGGACTTCTAATCCTGACTATATCTATTTTGTAACTGATAATGGGTATGAAGATTTACAGGGCAATAAAGTAACTGAACATGAACTTAAACCCAATAATGAATAAGAAAAAGCGAAGCTTATAATAACAGCTTCGCTTTTTCTTTTAAAATTGTTTAGTGTTGGGATCAGTATCTCTAGATACATTTAAGTCCACAACCACACATTCACTTTGGTTAAAATGAACATTCCCAGCATATTGTCTCATGTACGCACTAGAAAATGATGTGTCATCCAAATTAAGATAGTTAATAGATGCAGGGCTAGTGCAGGAAGTCGTAAAACAAGCGTTTTGTCTTTCACCTAGCTGTCGTATATAAACAAAAGGACCAGTCTATTAACCAGTCCCACTGTTATTATTAAGATACAGTATCAATGTGAAAGTGATCCGCGTGGTCAGCTCTCACCGTGATTTTATTACTTGTCAATCCATGTTTTGTGTAAAAAAGAATCCGACTAACATTACTGTCCGCAACACATATTTCCAAAAAAACCCTTTCAATAATGCAAGTAACCCTCTTGTATTCAATCTTACTCTCCTTAATCATTTGAATTGTCAATACTTTATATATAGACGATATAATGAGTAAATAGTTTCACAAAAAAGCCCTGTTTAAGGCTTTGTTCAATTAAATATCCCTTGCACGAATAAGATGTTCAAACTTCACCCATTGGAAACCAACACCATTATCCAGTTTTATTTCTCTCTTTTGTTGATCAACCTTTACCACTCTCCCGATTATCTCTCGTTCCTGAAATTCTTCGAACACCGTTATCATTATTTCTTCTCCGGTTAGCATCGATTGTGCTATTAAGTAAGATATCATTTCTATTTCTTGTTCATCCAGCACAGGGCGCTTTTTCTTATCCAGTTGCTGCTGATGTGCAATATACGTTTCCTTATGATCTGGGAGCATCATGCGGCTGGACTCCCACAGCCCGTTACGTTCCAGCTTTTTACTCATTTATAGTGCCCTCCAATTTTCTTAGCCCGATCCTTAGCCTGCCCCGCTTCTTCTAACGAAACCGCACGTAAGATAGAGGCGTTGCCGTACTTTTCTTTAATGCTGTCGATCGTCTTCGCTAGCGCCAACTTCTTTTCACGGTCGTCGAATAGATTGAGCTGATACTCTTTGTCGCTCACAAGCTCGCTTACCGTTACGGATAGTCTACGAATCGGATATCCCCCCCAGTGGCGTTTAAACAAAAGGGATGCCGTGTGGAACACATCATCCCCAATATTGGTCGGTTCTGTCATCTTCATTTGTCTAGAAAAGCCCGTTGGTCGATCAAAGTCCGCTCCTTGGCATCCGACAGACACGACCCATCCCATATATCCTTTGGCACGACAGCGCTGACAAACCAATTCGCACAGCTCTAACATGACGATCATCATTTCCTCGATGATGTGATAGTCCCTCGGCAACGTCATTTGATGACCGACTCCTTTTTGTTGGTCGTGTGAACCTGGGGTTACTGGCGAGAAATCGATTCCGTTCGCGATGCGCCAGATCATTTCCCCGTTAACGCCCCACCTGCTCCTTAGCCTTTGTAACGGGGTCTGTGCGAGATCACCAATCGTATGGATACCCATTCGTGTCAAATGCTGTGTCATCCGTGACCCGATCGTGAACATTTTCTGCACCGGTAAGGGCCAAAGAACAGACGGCAGATTTTCCTCAGGCAAGGTGAAAATACCTGTATCGTTTTTTTTCGCGAAATTGTCACACGCCATCTTGGCAACAACCTTGCAGTAACTAATGCCAATTCTCGTGTAAACCCCCGTCTCATGCATCACTTTGCTTTGAATGCTCTTGGCGATGGTGACAGGGTCCCCGAACAGCTTCACACTTCCGGTCATGTCCATATGTTGTTCGTCAATGCTATATGGCTCTACCAAGTCCGTATACGACTGTAAAATTCCCGTAATTTGCAACGACACTCGGATATATTCCTGCATGCGAGGCCTTACGACGACGAGATCAGAACATTTACGGTAGGCTTCTCCTAGCCTCTCTGCAGTCGTAATTCCAAATTTTTTCGCAAGAGGGCAGGCAGCGAGCACGATTCCGGAACGACGGGCGGGGTCTCCAGCAACGACGAGAGGTTGATCCTTAAATTCTGGATGGGCCGCCTTTTCTACACTTGCAAAAAAAGACTGGCAATCTGCCAGCATAATGACCCGCTTTTGTTTGTCGGTCATACGCTCACTCCTCTCACTCCGTCCATATAGCTACTCAATCTCTGCCCGACTTCCGCCTTCACAAGGCCCCACAGCATCGAGAATGTATGCTCGTATCCTCTGCATAAGTAGCCGGCCTGCACAGACAATGCCCCTCTTTGTTGCTCAAACACTTTAATCCCATGCTCTCGTAATCTTTTCCGTAGTATAGCCAAATCTGTCATTACTTTATCTTGTACGTGCTGTAAGGCTCCAACATAAATAGAAGCCATCTTTAGTTGCACGATCTTCAATATTTGGATATCTCTTTCCAACACATCAAGGAGGATCGGTAGCAGTATATACTCCTTCACGAGCCGAAGGTCCTCCTCTGTTTGCAAAGGAGGTTGCTTCATCCGAAGCGCCTCCCGACAGGTTTCATCGCAAGAATGTTTTCCACTTTAAACATTCGATGAGCTTTCTGATGATGACAATAGACGTTTATCGTATGATCTTGAACGTGTCGTATTCCCACTTTGCGTTGTGTAATGTTGTTCTCGCGATCAATGTAGATGATTTCAACGGTGTGACCGATATACTTTTCCAATCCCCGAATCATAAAAACCACCCTTTCAAATAATAGAACATTAGTTCGTATTATTATATACAGAATAGCGAACAAATATTCCTATTTCAAGAGGAGATTTTTGGATTTAATTATTTTGTGCGTAAAAAAGAAACATCACCCCATAAATGAGGTGATGTCCGATAAAACATTCTATTTATTTATCATAATAAAGCGCTTCTGCCAAGGCTTCATCAACATTATAGAACAGCTTCCCATCATTAAACTTAGAACCGTTCGTGAGAAATACGATCCCTTTCCCGTCCTGCTTGTTAAAATACAGCCCCGATAGTAAACCATACGCATCGCCATGATGGCCGATTAGCGTCTTACCTGGAACAAGGTCGTCTGTTATTTGAAATTGAAGACCTTTCTTACGGTAATGCGTATCAGGGGGATTCCCCGTCCAATGCTCTTGATGCATAAGGTTAACGGTTTCTTCCTGTAGAATTCTAACGCCGTTATACTCGCCCCCATTCATGTGGGCAAGCAAAAATTTACTCAAATCTAATGCTGTCGATCGACATCCACCTTGTGGGCTGAAAATACCACCATTCGTTCCGGGAACATAATTCGATAAGTTGATCTTTTTCGGTCGGTTTGTTCCTGCACTGTCTAATCCCACCTCAAACTTTTCCTTATCCGCATTGTAATTGTACAAGACAGCTACATTACCTAGATCAATATCTTCGATATTGTGGCTCGTTTCATTCATTCCGAGCGGCTTGAAAATATGCTTTTGACAGTATTGATCAAATCGTTCACCTGACATCGCTTCTATTAATGTCGCCACGACGACGGAAGCTAAATTAGAGTAGACGAAGTGATCAGCATCTCCTGGTTCGTATTGACCCCAGACGGCATCGCTGTAAAATTTACCACCGGGGACGAGAATTTCCTTCAACGAAGGCGGATTATCACAATAAGAAGCGATGACGAAGTCCACATATTCGTCTTGTAGACTCGATGTATGGGTTAACAATTGTATGAACGTAATTGGCGTTTGAGGATAATGCGGATTTCTAACTTCGTATCCTAAGTACTCGCTAATGTCGTCTTGAAGTTTAAACAACCCTTTTTCATATAGCTGCATTAACGCTGTGCCCATAATGGACTTAGAGATGGAAGCCATCCGATAAATCGTGTGGGAATCGGTCACTTTCTTATTATCGATATTTGCCCATCCGTACTGATTGGACCAAACGACTTCGTTTTTATGTACAACCGCTGCAGAAAGACCAACGATCTTTAAACTTTCCATAACCTCTTTTAATTTCAGGTCGATTTTCTCTGTATTGAATACAGTCATTCGTATCCCCCCATGCTTTTGAGAAAATCATATCGTTTTTCCCGAACAATTGGTAGAGAAAATGAAAGAAATTAAATGAATCTTTTAAATAAGCTTTAAACCACTAATAAGAATAATGATCGCCATGACTGCCCTTAGCGGTTTAGTAGGAACTTTCGCCGAAAGCGTACTTCCCAAAACGACTCCCGGGATGGAGCCTACTAACAAATTTAAAACGAGTACATAATCGACATTACCGAATCCTGCGTGCAGAGCACCTGCAACCGTAACGAGTAGAAACGCATGGGCGATGTCTGTTCCCACCAACTCCGAAGCACGCAAGCGATATAAATACAGCATGACTATAGCGAACAAGGAACCTGACCCGATTGAAGTGAGTCCTACAATGAACCCAAGTACGATCCCGATTACGATTGTTAACCCTCTCTTTTCTTGTAAGGGCTTTATCTGAATCGCATTCGATGTATTTTCTTTAGAAAAAAACGTGGTAAATATCGTCACACTTGCCACGAAAATAAGAACATAGCCAAGCGAATGTTTAATAATCTGCTCTTGATTTTGATAAAAAGAATCAAATACGTGTAGAAGCAAGACCGCAATGCACGCACTCGGAATACTTCCGATCGCAAGGTATTTCACTAACGCCCATTGAATCGTTTTCTGGCGCCAATGTTGAAACGTACCGAACAGTTTTGTAATCGAGTTATAGACAAGATCGGTCCCCACCGCTATAGCAGGGCTAATGCCGATCAATACCAATACAGGAGTTAATAAGGCAGCTCCCCCAACTCCGGTAAGACCAACTAAGAAACCGACGAGAAATCCCATAATGACGATGCTGATCTCCATACATCACGCTCCTTACACCAAAATCCAACTGCCGTTTCAGTATATGGGTTCGTGAACGAAGTGGTGACATTAGCCTAGCTAGTAATTCAATTTTCCATTACATATTACGTTGTAAAAAACCTTCAAGCTTCGCCTTCGCTTCGGGCCATTCTTCCGCAATAATACTGAAGTAAACGGTATCCCGAATGAAGCCATCTTCTAAAATACGGTGGCGTCTTAATGTCCCTTCCTGGACTCCACCGATTCTTTCAATTGCTTTTAAAGAACGAGTGTTACGTGCATCTGCCTTTAGTTGCACACGAACCGTAGATAATTGCTCGAAACAATGGCGCAATAACAGATATTTACATTCCGTATTCATCCGTGTTCGCCACACCTCTGGGTTATACCACGTCCACCCTATCTCAAGGTTTCGATTCGGAATCGAGATATCGAGGAAGCGCGTACTTCCGACGATGCGATCCGTCTCTTGATCGATTATAACGAACGGAAAATCCACACCTTTTTCTTTACTCATTAACGCTTCTCGTACAAGCCTTTCCATGTCCTCATATTTTTGAACGTTGATTGGCATGTACGACCATATTTCTTGGCTCCGTCCTGCTTCAAATAATTGCTTCGTTTGGCCCGCCTCCATCGGGATTAACTTTGCTCTTTGTCCGATTAATTCTACTGGTTTGATTTCCATACTATGTTTCCATCTCCTCATGTGTTCACTTTCACTCATGTGATAAGATGATTTTAAAACTAAATTGTCATTATAAAAAGTGTCAGATATAACATTTAACATAGGGACAGTTTATAAGGAGGTTAACAAATGCTAGAGATTACTCCTTATTTTAATGATGTCGATAAAAAACCGTTATACATACAACTGTATGAGCATATACGGGACGAAATACAAAAGGGTCGAATTAAACCTAGTACTCGATTACCTTCCATCCGGAAGTGTACGGAGCATTTACGGATTGGACGAAATACTGTAGAAACCGCCTATCAACAACTCATCGCAGAAGGATATGTAGAAAGTAGACCGCGGAGTGGTTTGTACGTTGTAGAGATTGAGAGTGACTTACTTCCATCAAAAAACCATACGATCAAAACTCCAATCCACATAACGATTGATGAAAAGGAAAAGACATATAAATATAATTTTATTGATGGAAACGTTGATTTAAATCATTTTCCATTCTCGATCTGGAGGAAATTATCGAATCAATGTTTACAACCTGACAGAAAAGACCTCTTGATCTATGGTCATCCGAAAGGAGAGCCTGGACTGCAATACGAGATTGCAAAATACCTTCGCCTATCACGAGGGTATTGAGTTATTGTCAAAGGCGTGGTTTTTTGATATTTGTTAGCATTTCATTTTTTTCATTTTTTTCAAATTAGTTAATATTTTAGGTTTAATATTTTGACTAAGCAGAAAATACCGCAAATTCCGACTAAATGGTATACTAGTCATGGTGAGGATTATGTCGAGAATAGAAAAAGTTTATCAAACATTAATAGAATTAGCTGGCAATGCAGGGGTAAGTGCCCCGGAGATTGCAGAACAGTTGGGATTAGATCGGGCCAATGTGAGCAGCGACTTAAATCAACTGTGGAAAGATGGCAAAGTCTTCAAAATGGAAGGTCGCCCCGTTTTGTTTATGGCTAAGGACGGGCAAGAATCTCATTCTAGTCAAACGCTGTTGGATCATTTTGTGACTAAAAATCCGAGTGTAAAGGCTCCCTATGAAAATGGGAAGGCTGCAGTCTTATACCCTCCGGACGGGATGCACATATTGATCCTTGGGGAAACAGGGGTGGGAAAATCTTTATTGGCAGAGCTTTTATATCGATTTGCCAAGGAGGTTGACAATATCTCCGAACAGGCACCTTACATCACTTTTAACTGTGCCGACTATGCTCATAATCCCCAGTTATTGCTTGGACAGTTATTCGGCGTGAAGAAGGGGGCCTTTACGGGAGCAGTTGAACAGAAGGGACTGATTGAATCCGCTAATGGAGGCTTTCTTTTGCTAGATGAGATTCATCGCTTGCCTGCGGAAGGGCAAGAGATGCTGTTTACCCTCATCGACCGTGGCGTATATCGGAGATTGGGTGAGAGTGAGTCCGAGCGTAAGGCGAAAGTTCTGATCATCGCAGCCACGACTGAAAGGTCAGAATCAACCCTTCTTGATACATTCCGAAGAAGAATCCCCATGGTACTCCATTTACCTGCCTTAAGAGAAAGAACTAACGAAGAACGTTATCATTTAATTGTGCAATTCTTCAAAGAAGAGTCGATAAGACTGGGGAAGGAAATACACGTCTCGGCAAATACGATGCGGTCTTTGCTTTTTTATCTATGTCCGAATAATATCGGTCAATTAAAAACCGACATCCAAATTGCCTGTGCGAAAGCCTATGCTGATTTTATCTCAAAGAAGAAAAAATTGGTCCAAATCAACAGTACCGATTTGCCTTCTTATGTGAAAGAAGGCTTGCTTTTAACCAAAGGGAAGGAAAAGGTCTTTCAGATTCCCCATCAATACTATATCTTTCATCCATCAGATGAAGAAACGTTATTAAACTTTGATAAAGAGATACTAGAATCTACTATTTACGAAAAAATCGAACATAAATACAGGGAGTTGAAAGACCGAGGAGTAAGCCAAGAGGAACTTAATTTGTTGGTAGAAATGGATATAGATAGCTATTTCACCCATTACCTGAGTCGAATCAACCAGCGGATTAGCCAGACAGATCTTACGAATATTATCCTTCCATCTGTTGTGGAACTATGCAAGGAAATTATTCGCCTAGCAGAGAATCGATTGAAACGTTCCCTTAGCGAGAAGGTACTGATTGGATTATCGCTTCATCTCCAGTCTTCCCTAGAGAGAATTAAAAATGGCAGAATCATTATAAATCCCCAGTTAAATAAGATAAGAAGAAAATACAAACAGGAATTTGACGTCGCATTAGAAAGCATCAACATGATTGAGGAGAAGTTCTCCGTTCATGTTCCTATCGAAGAAGCTGGTTTTATTACGATGTTTTTTGTCCTTGACGATCTCCAGACGGACCATAAGGAACAGGTGAGCATTCTTGTCATCATGCATGGAACGAGCGTTGCCTCTTCGATGGTCGAGGTCGTCAATCGGTTACTTGATACGAACATCGCCCGAGCCATTGATGTGCCAATGGAGCTGGAGCCGAGAGAAGTATATCACAATGTAAAACGATATGTAGAAACCAACGTGACGAAGACCGGATTGCTCCTCTGTGTCGATATGGGTTCCCTTGAAAACTTTGGTGAGATGTTAGAGAACGAACTGAATATTCCAGTAAAAGTGATTTCAATGTCCAGTACCCCCCATGTTCTAGAAGCGACTCGTAAGGTTATGTTAGGGTATTCATTGGATGACTTATACGAAGATATCAACAATTTAAACACATATTCTCTTAAACAGCGGGTAGGGACGAAAGCGAATAAAAAACATCTGATCCTTACTGCTTGTTTGACAGGGGAAGGCAGTGCATTAGCCATTAAACAAATTTTGGCGGCCCAATTAACATATGATCAAGCGTTATTCGAAGTTGTTCCGGTAACCATTGGACAACAACGGACACTGTCCAGAATACTTGATGAACTTCAGTCAATGGGGGAAATCCTTTGTATAGTCAGCAACTTTCCTATCGAATCGATGAATGTCCCACAGTTTACTGTTCACGATATTCTTCAGTTAAAAGGTGTTAAATCGATTCAAAATCTAATCGACTATGAACAAACCTATTTAAAAATGGAAGAAACGCTATACTATCACTTGAAACACGTAAAGGACCGAGAACTCATCACAGAGATTAAACAGTGCTTGGTTGATATGCAACAATCCTTAAACGTAAACATATCCACCCATGATCTGATTGGGATCGTTCTTCATATGAGTTGTATGGTGGACCGACTCACCGGTGGGGAAAAGGTTGCCCCCTATCTAGAAAAAGATCAATACATTGATGGAAACGCTCCTTTATATGAAAAAATTAAAGAAGGATTGCTTCCTCTAGAGAACCGTTTTCATATCCACATACCCGATGACGAAATCTGTTATTTGATGCTTTTCTTCAAATCTAATCGTTCTGATACCAACACACTATATACGGATTAGGAACACACAAGATAACCATAAACACACATACGTTTGTTTTCGTTACTTCACCCTACTAATTAAGTTTGGCATGAAAATTGCATATTAATAAAGTTGAGAAACGAGCAAAGGAGGGTAGGACAAGCTTATCTCCGAGAGACTTGCAGAATACGGATATTAATGAAAGCGATTACAGGGGGGATGATGATGAATATTATGTTGGTTTGTTCTGCAGGAATGTCAACCAGTATGCTCGTCACCAAAATGGAACAAGCCGCCAAGAACAAAGGGTTGACTGTTAAGATATGGGCGTCGCCGGAAGCAGGTGTAAAGAACTATATAAACGGTGGCGTTGACGTTCTGTTGCTCGGACCGCAAGTTCGTTTCCTGAAAGATAAGCTTACGGCACTGGCAGAACCGAGAGGGATTCCTGTAGATGTTATTCATTCTATGCATTATGGAATGATGAATGGGGAAGCTGTGTTGCAGCAAGCGCTAGATTTGAAGAAAAAAATAGAGTAATCGGGAGGGTCCCTAATGAATCGAATTATTCAAGCATTAGAAAAGTACTTTGTTCCTGTCGCTGGAAAAATCGGTGCCCAAAGACACTTAGTCGCGATACGTGATGGATTCGTTGCGGTAATGCCACTAATCTTACTTGGATCGATCGCGGTCTTGATTAACAATCTACCGATCGGTGTGTTCCAAACTTTTATGAACAGTGTCTTCGGAGAAACATGTAAGGGTTTAGGCGGCAACATCTGGACTGGTTCTTTTGCGATCATTTCTTTCCTCGTAGCTATCGGTGTAAGCTATAACTTGGCGAAATCTTATGATATCGATGCATTGTCTGCGGCACTCGTAACTTTAGGTGCACTCATCATGATTTCTCCTCCGACTCCAACAGATTGGGGAATCAATTTTGCTTGGACCGGTGCTCAAGGATTATTCGTTTCCTTGTTGACTGCACTGGTCGTTACGGAGATTTTCAGAAAGCTGATTCAGTCTAAATTTACGATCAAAATGCCTGAAGGTGTACCTCCTGCAGTTGCAAAGTCCTTCGCTGCTCTAATCCCTGCTGGTGTTGTATTTGTTCTTATCGGATTGATTCAATTGTTGATCAATAACTCAGAAGCGATCACAAGCATACACGAATGGGTGTTCAAGATCATTCAAACACCATTACAAGGATTGGCAGATACACTACCATCGGCCATAATATTCGAATTCTTAATTCATTTACTCTGGTTTTTTGGATTACACGGTTCAAATATCATTGGACCCGTAATGGATTCCATTTATCTCCCTTTATTGGAAGAAAACATCAACTTGTTTAATAGTGGAGTTGCAGCAACAGATGTTCCAAATATCGTGACCAAGCCGTTCTTAGACGTATTCGTTCACATGGGTGGAGCAGGAACAACCCTCGCACTTCTGGTAGCTGTATTTATGGTGGCAAAAAGTGCGCAGATGCGTGGAGTAGGTAAATTGTCAGCTCCAGCGGGGCTGTTTAACATTAACGAACCGGCTCTATTCGGTCTTCCAATCGTGTTAAACCCAACATTGTTGATTCCGTTTATCTTTACTCCAGTTGTTTTAACCATTACCTCTTATGTTGCAACTGTTATAGGACTTGTTCCTAAGACTGTAACCTTAGTTCCCTGGACGATGCCACCGATCATTGGTGGATATCTTGTCACAGGAGGATCATTCGCTGGCGCGATCTTGCAGATTATCAACTTTACCATCGCCGTAGCCCTGTACTTGCCATTCGTTAAAATTGCAGATAACATGTCAAGTGGAAAGTTAGGGCCTTCATCGAAAGGAATACCATCCGACACGACAATATCTGGCTAAAACACAGGAAATGTTGCAATTGAGGTGAAAAGAATGACAGCATTGGAACAGACAGCATTTACCCTGATTCTCCATAGCGGAGACGCAAGAAGCGCGTGTATGGAAGCAATTCAATATGCCAAACAGCAGGATTTTGTAAAAGCAGAACAATTGCTTGAGCAGGCAACAGAAGAGATTGGCAAAGCACATGAGGCACAAACTGGGCTCATTCAGAAGGAATCGCAAGGTAATAGGTCTGATATTACGTTGTTATTGATCCATGCCCAAGACCATCTCATGAACTCCATCACCGTAAAAGATCTTGCGCGAGAGTTTGTAGAACTCTATAAAAGACTGAATGAGTAGGAGGGCAAAAGGCAATGGGTTGAAGCAACCCTTTGCCTTTCCCTTTTTTAATGGATTGTTTATTGATAATCGAAAGGATGTTGGAAGATGAAACGATTGGGTATATCCCTATATCCTGAACGTTCTACTCCGGATAAAGATAAAAAGTACCTTTCCTTAGCGGCTAAGTATGGGTTTAAACGAGTATTTACTTGCCTTCTCTCTGCAGAGGGCAACAAGGATGAGATTTTCTCTACTTTTAAAGATATCATCATCTATGCCCGTGAGTTAGGGATGGAGGTCATTCTAGATGTATCCCCCGTGGTCTTTGATAAGCTGAACATCAGTTATCAAGATCTATCTTTCTTCCATGATGTTGGTTCAGCCGGGATTCGCTTGGACCTAGGTTTCGATGGTCACACGGAGGCGATGATGACATACAATCCCTATAGACTAAAAATCGAAATCAACATGAGCCAAGGGACGAAGTATGTAGATAACATCCTCAGTTACCGGCCAAATACGGAAAACCTAATTGGCTCACACAACTTTTATCCTCAACGATATACCGGGTTGTCCTATGACCATTTTATAAAATGCAGCAAACAATTTAGAGAAGTTGGTATTAGAACCTCCGCATTCATCAGTTCTAGTACTGCAACATACGGTCCATGGCCAGTCTCAGAGGGTTTGTGTACGTTGGAGCAGCATCGTGATCTACCTATTGAGGTACAGGCGAAGCATTTCTTTGCGACGGGTCTCATCGATGATGTCGTAATCGGAAATGCCTATGCTTCTGAAGCAGAAATGAAGAGCTTAAGCGAGATCGATAAAAATCGAATCACGTTTGAAGTCATCTTTAATGAGGAAACGACGGAATTAGAAAGAACGGTCGTGTTGGACGAACCCCATTTTAATCGCGGGGATGTCTCTCTGTACCTGATCCGATCTACCCAGAGTCGAGTCAAATATAAGGACTACGATTTCCCACCTCATAACCTTAAGAGGGAGATAAGGCGAGGGGACCTATTGATTGGCAATAACGATTTTGGCCAGTATAAGGGGGAATTTCAGCTTGCCTTAAAAGATATGAAATCTAATGGCAAGAAAAATATCATTGGCAGAATTCGTGATGAAGAAATCTTCTTGTTAGATTATATCCAGCCTTGGGATAAGTTCTGTCTGCTGGATAATAAGAAATAATCAATGAAGGACAGGAGTGGTTTATGATGGTGGAAAAAAAAGTGATAGTGACACTAGAACATGGGTTGCATGCCCGGCCAGCGACACAATTTATTAAAGCATCCTCTTCATTTGAGAGTGATATCACCATCTCCAAAGGGGAACGTAAGGTAGTAGCAAAAAGCATTATGGGGATTATGTCTCTCGCCGTAACACGTGGGGATGAGGTCTTAATTACAGCAAATGGGTCTGATGAGGAAGAAGCCATTCGTACTCTCGAAATCGTATTGACGGAAGGATAGGGTTCAAACCCTGTCCTTTTTTTGTTTAATTATACTTATCGAATATTTTTCAAACATGAAAAAATCGGTACTTTAATCCGTACCGATTTTTTTGGTAATCTAATCCTATTCCATTTACCCCTTCTTCACTCCACGCCTTACCATTTCCTGCACAACATAGGAAGCGACGTCTGGAGCAAGATTACCTGGACCAAACCCGGCATCGAATCCAAGCTCTAATGCCATCTCATGGTTAATCCGTGGTCCGCCACAAATGACGAGGAAACGCTTGCGTAATCCTTCTGCTTCTAGTAATTCGATCAGTTCAGTTAAATTTTTAATGTGCACACCTTTTTGGGTCACGACTTGAGATACGAGCAAGGCATCCGCGTTCATTTCAATCGCCTTCGCGATGAGCGTTTCGTTCGGTACTTGACTTCCCATATTGAGTGCTTCCATTTCGGGATAACGCTCTAATCCATAGGCCCCGTTATACCCCTTCATATTCATAATCGCATCGATACCAACTGTATGAGCGTCCGTCCCTGTACAAGCCCCGAGGACGACAACTTTGCGCCCAATTTTCTCTTTAATAAATGAATTGATTTCATAAAAATCCATAACATCCGACTCTACTTTAGCTACTTGGATCGAGCTATAGTCTACCGAATGACGGCATTTTCCGTAAACGATGAAAAAAGTGAAATTCTCTCCTAAATCCTGTGCATGATACACTTGAGGTTCTTCTAATCCCATTTTCGCTGCTAGTTGCCTTGCTGCTTCCTTTGCCTCTTCACCGAAAGGGACAGGTAGGGAAAAGCTAAGCTGCATAGCGCCGTCTCCAAACGTATCGCCATAAGGAACGACCTTAGTTAAATCCACTTGTCTAATTTCATCTTTATAGCTCATACGTTACCCTCCTCTCTACCAGGCAAATTCAACGCTTTACGAAGGGCAATTTCGAACGGATTAAAGTAATCTTCATCACGTAAAATAACGCCGGACAAGCCGCGGCCACCGTCAATCGGTCGTTTAACGTCAGCGAATTTACCTTGGGTAATCGTTTCAAACAATCCAGTTTCTTTCACTTCTTTTAAGAGCGCTGTAGCCTGATCTAACACTTCATGTGCTCTCGTTTCAATACGCCCACCAGGAGTAAACTGTATTTCCTCACTTAAATGACGCGCATTGTTGAAAACGTACTTGGCGTTCTCGATTGCAATTTGCCGATCTTGAATGAACGGGGTATGCATCGCTTCGGTCATCATTCCCAACAATTGAATGCCTTGATTTGTCATCACGCTCACCATGTTGAACATCGCATTTTGAATGTGTCCTTTAAAGATGTTCCCTGTCATGTGCTTTGTTGGCGGCATATATTTCAATGGGGCATCAGGGAAAATTTGTCTCGCTAATTGAGCTTGGGATAGTTCAAGTAAAAATCCATCTTCTAAATCCGGATTCATTTCAAATGCATGGCCTAACCCCATTTGGGCAGGAGGTAAACCTGATCTGAGCGCAAACTGTTCATTAATAAATTGCGATGCTAGTACGGTATGTGCACTTTCCACCGCGTCAGCCGTCGTTAAATAGTTATCTTCGCCTGTGTTAATAATGATACCGGCGTAGCTGTTAATCATCCGTGAAAAATACTCGTCGATGAGCGTACGCTGCATGTTAATGTCTCGGAATAAAATACCGTATAATGCATCGTTCAGCATCACATCGAGTCGTTCCAACGCTCCCATTGCTGCGATTTCTGGCATACATAGCCCTGAACAATAGTTGCAAAGGCGAATATAGCGACCGACCTCTTCCCCTACTTCATCCAATCCTTGACGCATAATTTTAAAATTTTCCTGTGTTGCATACGTACCCCCGTATCCTTCTCTCGTTGCACCGTAAGGAACGTAATCTATCAAGCTTTGTCCTGTACTCCGGATGACAGCTACAATATCCGCTCCCTGTCTTGCCGCTGAACGGGCTTGTTGAACGTCTTCATAAATGTCGCCCGTCGCGACGATAACATACAGATAGGGTTTTCTGCCTTCGCCTAAACGGTCTATTAAATCATTCCGATCTGCACGGTTCGCAGCAATTCGATTCATACCTGGTGCAATGATTTTTTCCGCTTCACGCTGAATCAAGGCTGTATCGATTCCCTCAGTTCGAACGAGCTGTAATCGACCCTTCATCACTTCTTCTGCCACTTGTTGCGGGGTTAAGTCATGTTGAAGCATCGCATTGGCAATCCAATAAAACACACCTCGACCTAATCCACCACCCGCTTGGATATGATCGACCACCACATTTGGTAAAGGAACTCCGTCTTCATTGACTCCATCAATTCCCATCAAGCGTAACACAGTCCGTTCTGTCGCTACCGTCGTACGCCCTGAAATAAACTGATCGACTCCATCTGCGATTTCTGAGGCTGATTGTCTCGCCTCGTCGATAATACTCTGATCTAGATTTAACTTACCCATACCTGCCCCCTATAAGGAAATTTAAAAGTCCGGTTTATCCTCCTTTTAAACGTCTAATTTTTCGCTCTCTCTATAATCTCTTGGGGTATCCCCAGTGCCTGTGCGATAAGCACGGCCTGCTGCGGGACGACACCGTTCGTTACTTTTTGGAGCCGATAATCGATTCCATGCTCCAAAGCTTTTCTATAATCGATCGACAGTTGCTCCATTCCTATTTCTGTTAAGCCTCGTAGCCTGTATACTTGAATGTGAGTTAGCTGAAGTACGGTTTCATAATGAGTAACCATCACACAGCAGAAATTCATTTGTGTTAAATAATCTGCTAACGCTCGCGCCAATCTACTGCCTTCTTCGGGATTGGTCCCTCTCGCAATCTCATCAAACAATAACAAGTCACCTTGTCCTTCTAAAACTTCTTTTAAACGAACCATTTCCGCTCCGAACGTACTTAAACCACTTTCTACTCCTTCATGATCGCCAGCAATAAGTCTAACTCGAGGGAAGAAATATGCTTCAAATGAGGCGGCAGGAATCCACAACCCATATTGAAATAAAAGAACAGCAATAGCGACCGTTTTTAATGCCATACTTTTTCCGCCCATATTCGGACCGACAATGGTCGTAACACCCTGCTTCAGCTCAATCGTAACGGGAACAAATGGTTTATTCTTTTTTCCTAGGATGGATTCAAAGTAGGGATGTCTACCTTCATGAAGGATAACGTTTCCTTGGTTGTAGTTTGGCCTTACAGCATTCACTTTCCTTGCCCACTCTACTTTTGCCAGACGCCAATCCCATAAACCAATTTCCTGATGAAGATTCATGAGGAGATCTATATACGGAATGAACTTTTTTTGTAAACCTTGTAACAGTTCTCGTTCTTTCGTTTCAATAGCATTCTTAATTTCTTCTAATCTAGCTACTCCTTTTTTCAATTCTGTAGAAGGTACAACATCGAAGCCGATTTCAAATGGCGTTTCTGTTATCTTTACGAAAGAAGGATGACGTAATAATCGATCGACTATTTCTTTGTCATGATTCGAAATAAAAAGCGGCAAAACTTTCCACTGATAGTCGAGTTCTTTCATAAGTCGATTTTCCCATGCTGTTCGAAGCTCTCTCTGATTTCGCTCCGTATGAAGCTTTTTCTGACGTAGCACTTGTAATGACTCGTCCTGCAAGTCATCGAGCGCGAACGTCCGAACAAACTTTCCATTGCTATTAAGCATTGACAATAGCTGATGAAGGATATCAAGTATGGTTGTTCGATTTTCCCATTTGTTTATGATCTGGAAAAACGAATGACTAGACATGAGGAATTGCTTTAAAAGATACCATTCAGAAACCGTACCTGCGTAACCTTTTCGTAAAAGCGATAAAATGGACCCTACATCATTAATTTCTACTAGAACGTGTTTCAATTTGGCAATGCTCTCAATCCCATATAATTGGGACATTGCCTTCATTTCCTCTGTCCACTCCCTTACTTCACCAGGAAGGAAAGGCTTAAGTTCTGCTTTATACCTGACCCCTAAATCACATACAGTACTAATCGATTTCCACACTTCGTCCCAATGTAATCCAGCTATAGTTATGGGATCAATATATGATTTCATTACATACGCTCCCTTCGGACACAATCAATGACTGGAACATCTCCACCTAATCGTTTCATATGATCCATCATCATTCGAGGATGATAATGATACCCTTGCGGAGAGCTAGGATTAACCGATAGCGCAAGAAGATGAATCGGATTCAATACGTAAAGCTTGCCTCCTCGTCGATACCACTTGTTAATGGTACTTCCAGGAAGGAAGCAACGTGTTCCGTCTTGGATTACGACCATATAAGGATGAGTAACGTGGGTTAACTGTTCAAACGTTCTACTAGTTAGCCCACCCGGTATATACAGCATTTCGATGGGCTGGGTAATGATTTGTTTTACTTCATTCAAATGAGTAAGAATACTGCCTTCTTCCATAACATGTAAAGTATGTTTAAGGTAACAGATTCGATCTTTTGACGGTAACTCGATGTCTTGGTCGTAAATCGGTAACGAAAATCTCGTAACAACATTGCTCACTTCGTCACACAATTGTTCGAACGAAGGGGAAATGGATGCTCCGACACAAAGAATCACTGCTTCTGTCAAATCAGGTTTAGCCGTTGATAGACGGTCATACGCTCCGTCTACAAAACAGCGATCAACCCCAAGGGCGCGAAAACGACTGAAGACGAGTTCAATGTCTTCAGTCGCATGCGTTCCCGCTAGCTTCAATTCCCCATCCTCAAGGCACTCTATAATATAGACCGGGCCCATTGGGGAACTCGGTTTCACTTGTTCAACGATTCTATATGCTACCTTCGCTTCTTGCAAACATTGAGAAGCGGTTGCCGCTAGCAATCCTTTATGGACACGTACGGGTGGTTTATCATGATAATCCCAAACATCTTGCTTCTCCCCATCTACCCCGATAGAGCAAACGCCGATTTTTAAGTTCAGTTGGACAGCACTTTGGATTAAGGTGTTCAATGTCGTTGTTTTGCCTACGTTTTTCGCTAATCCAACGACACTGATATTTTTATAGGGGGTTTGTTGCAATATATCTTTAAACATCCTTCTCCCCCCAATGTCAATTATGTCAATATTGAAAACGATGTATAATTGTATGATTATTCGTATTCGACGTCGAATCTTAAATCTCCCTCGAAACTCCGGTACTCACGTAGGTTTACTACGCTCCGTGTCCTCGTTTCTTTGTACGCTTTAACCTTCTCGGTTTTGAATATTGACACTAAGTCAATTTTCTTCTTTTGTTGCAGCTGTTTCTTCGGCGGCACTACTAGCTTTACCTTTATTTGAAACTGCGTTCATCTTTTTCTGTTTCATTTCATCGCGTTTTTCGCGCTTATCTTTCAATGTCGCAGCACCCGTTTCGTTGTATTTGTTACGCTTCTGCACACGGGCTAATCCGGCTGGGACGAGTGTAAACACTTCATCCTTCATAATTGCGGCGATACCGACTGATTGTTTTTCGTCTTTACCATACACTTTATCATAATACTCATCTGCACGACCTGGTACATATCCCTTTGGCTCCGGATAAGACGTTATGACGCCTTCAAAGTTCCGTAATACTGTTTTTTCCGCACTTTGTGAAATAATGTAGTTCGGCATGACTGGAATTTTGCCGCCGCCACCCGGTGCGTCCACAACGAAAGTTGGAACCGCATAGCCGGACGTGTGACCGCGAAGTCCTTCGATGATCTCGATCCCTTTTGACACGGGTGCACGGAAATGCCCGATTCCTTCAGATAAATCACACTGATAAATGTAGTATGGCCGAACCCTTGTTTTCACAAGCTCATGCATCAAATCCTTCATGATTCGTACGCTGTCGTTCACTCCGGCAAGGATTACGCTTTGGTTTCCGACGGGTACGCCTGCATCGGCTAACATTTCGCATGACCTAATAGCTTCTGGCGTCATCTCTTTTTTGTGATTGAAATGTGTATTGAGCCAGATCGGATGATACTTACGTAAAATACGGCAAAGGTTTTCGGTAATACGCTGCGGGAACACAACGGGAGCTCTCGTTCCGATACGGATAATCTCAACATGTGGAATGGCACGTAAATTCTCTAAAATATATTCCAAAATTTTATCGTTGATGAGCAGACCGTCACCACCGGAAATAAGAACGTCACGAACGACGGGAGTATTACGGATATAATCGATTGCAGCATCTAGTTGCTGTTTCGGAACACCCATCCCGACTTGACCGGAGAAACGGCGACGAGTACAGTAACGACAATACATCGAACATTGATTCGTCACAAGGAAAAGAACGCGATCAGGATAACGATGAGTCAATCCAGGAACCGGGGAGTCTTCATCTTCTTCAAGTGGATCTTCCATATCGTACTTTGTTTTCATTACTTCAGCTGAGATCGGCACGGATTGCATCCGAATCGGACAACTAGGATCATCTACGTCCATTAAGTTCGCATAATAAGGGGTAATATTAAGCGGAATCGTAAGGGTCGAGATTTTAATTCCCTCTTCCTCATCAGGTGTTAAATTAACCACCTGTTTCAACTCATCAAGCGTCTTAACCGTATTCGTCAACTGCCACATCCAGTCATTCCACTGCTCATTTGTTACGTCTTTCCATAATGGTACTTCTCGAAAATCTCTCATTATATAAACCTCCTAATTTTTATGAAAACAGTTTAACAATCATTTGATAACGCTTTCACATTTGAGCGATTAACAGTACGCTCCAAGAAAATAGTCTTTAACTCCCTGATGGGATCGAATGGATTCAAACGCACATTCGGCATGACCTGGAACATATCCGTTTCCTACAATCATCGTTACGTCTTTCCCTACACCTTCTGCTCCTAATGCTGCCGTGGTAAAGCTGGTCGCCATAGAGAAGAAATAAACGGTTCCACCATCACGAGTGGAAAGAATAGAAGACATTTCTGTCTGTTGTACATTCACACAATTGATTGTGAGATCGACCAGGCTTCCATCCGTTACGTTCTTAATCTTTTCATAAACGCCAACTGTATCGGTCGCATCCATTTGAATGACGGCATCAGCTAATTCGTACGATTCGATTCGTTTACACGCTTCTGCTCCATATTCTAGAGCAATTAATTGACCGCTCTCGCCAAGCTTTTTTCTCGCTTGAATCATAGAAAGCATCCCTGATTTTCCGCCCGCACCCATAATGAGTACTTTTTGATTAGGATTCACATAAGCGGCGGTTTGCGCTGGTGCTCCACATACGTCGAGTACAGCAAGAGATAACGCTTGTGGTAAATCGTCAGGTAGCGTTGCATATAGTCCGCTAGCAAAAAGCACGGCCGTTCCCTTCACGGCGATTTGCCCTGTTTTCATGTCTATCTCTTTAATCTGTTCAATATGCAATGGAGTGAGCGTAATCGAGACCAGTGTGGCTATTTGTTCTCCCACTTGCTGTGGAGAAGGAAAGTCAGCACCACATTCTTTCACTCGACCGATCAGCATCCCCCCGGAACCCGTTACAGGATTATGCATTTTACCTCGTTCATGAATGATAGATAAGATCTTTTCTTTCATCGAATCAAACTCGATTCCTACTTCTTCTTTCAACTGACGAAATGAAGCGGAGTCAATATTCAATCGTTCAATATCGATTAACATTTCATTGCTATAGCAAATCGGTGTAGCATCTAACTTCCAAGCAGGCTGGGGAAGACTTCCTTTTGGTTCGATTACACGGTGAAGACCGTACACATGCGATTGCTTCAATCGTTTCACTCCTTATCTCTGTCAGAAATTCTACTTACTTAATATATATGCAAGAATCGTGCCAATGAGATGAACCGCGTAGATTGCTTACAATAAGGCACTTTTTACAACAAAAAATACCCTTGTGCTGAATTTTCGGCACGAGGGTATTTTTGGACTCTATTTGAATTTTTTTAATTTATATTGAAGCGTTTGTCTAGGAATCCCTAATTTGATGGCTGTTTGTTGTACATTCCCATCGGTCTGTTGAAACACTTCCAATATAAGTTGTTGCTCTACTTCTTCCATATAATTCGGAAGAGACTTTTCTTGCATTCGTTCTAGCAGTGATGAGGTGTCCCTGTCATGTGATTTCATGTTATGCTTCCTATTCGCAGTTGACCTATTCCCTTTCCACACAAGCTGAACATCGTCCCAAGTAATATAATCTCTCTCTATAATATTAAATACGGCTTCAATAACATGCTCCAACTCTCTTACGTTACCGTGCCATTGATCGAGCATGAATTGGTTCAATACGTCTGGATCAATTCCCGAAATAACTCGCTTGAATCGCTCATTATATTTCTGAATGAAATGCTGCGTTAACAACGGAATATCTCTTGATCGTTCTCGTAACGGAGGAATGTTCAAGGCAACAACGTGGAGACGGTAGTATAAGTCTGCTCGAAATGCCCCTTTTTCAATCGCCTCTTCGAGATTAACGTTGGACGCCGTAATAATGCGTACATGAACAGGAATCGTTTTCGTGTCACCAATTCTTCTAATTGAATTTTCCTGAATAACACGAAGCAGCTTCCCTTGCAATTCGATCGGCATAGAGTTAATTTCATCAAGAAATAACGTTCCTCCGTTCGCAAGCTCAAACAGCCCCGGTCGATTTTCAGCACCTGTAAAGCTTCCACGAACGGTACCAAATAATAAGCTTTCCAAAAGAGTAGGAGGTAATGCCGCACAATTCTGGGCGATAAACGGCGCGTCTCTTCTCGAGGACTCGAAATGGATACTCTGAACAACCAATTCTTTACCTGTACCCGTTTCCCCGTTTACCATTACAGGTGAAGTAGTATGTGCAGCTTTCCTGGCTAACTCAATGACACGTTTCATCGTTACATCTTCTGTTATGATATCTGAAAACCGATAGTAACTCGTGATATTCCCCTTAGGTGTTGCTTTTCCAATAGGAGGATGGATTTGCGCCTGTAAATCAATCAGCTTATCTGACAGTTCTTTTATTCTTGTTAGATCCTTTGCGACCTCTAGCGCACCAACGACGTTGCCTCCTACGTGAATAGGTAATGTCGTATTTACGGTTACGACGTTTTTCCCTCTCATATTCGTGTAGGATTGTTGCTGATGATAGATTCCTTTACCTGTTTGAATCACCTTCAATAGCGTAGACGTATGTTCGTCAAGGGACGGAAACACTTCGAGTACGTGCTTGCCGATGACTTCCTCCTGATCCAACCCATCGTGCTTCGCAGCAACGGGATTATAATAGATCGTTACCCCTTCCGCATTTACTGCATGAATTCCTTCATCAATACTATGGAGAATTGCGTCGAGCATTTCTGCTGTATGGGTATGGTTCGTCATCGCTCTTGTACCCCTTCCTACCGTCCGCCGAATTTTCATCATAGTGCCGAAATATTGGCACAATTAAATTGTAATATGATATCGGCAATACTTCAAGGGTCATTACTTAAACACGACTCTAAAAATTTTGGCACAATTTTATTGTAGTATGGACATACTACATATGTAAGGGAAAATTAAACATTCTAAAAACTATTCAACGAGGAGATATCCACCATGAATTTATTCCGCAAAAAAAATATTGCCTCTATGCTCGAAGCAAATGATAAGGGTAATTTACTTAAAAAGACATTAGGAGCATTTGATCTTACAATGCTAGGAATTGGTGCGATTGTTGGAACCGGTATTTTTGTTTTAACCGGGGTTGTTGCAGCCGAGCATGCAGGACCCGCACTTGTGTTTTCGTTTATTCTTTCTGGATTGGCCTGTGTTTTCGCTGCCCTTTGTTATTCGGAGTTCGCGTCCTCTGTACCGGTATCAGGCAGTGCCTACACATACAGCTATGCTACATTTGGAGAATTTATTGCATGGATTCTCGGTTGGGATTTAATTCTTGAATATGGGCTCGCTTCTTCAGCCGTCGCAAGTGGCTGGTCGGGATATTTTCAAGGGTTGCTCTCCGGTTTCGGTATTAATTTACCTATTGTTTTAAGAGGTGCGTATAACGCCGATGAAGGAACTATAATCGATTTACCTGCAATGATCATTATTTTACTAATTACATTCCTACTCATACGCGGTGTCAAAGAATCGGCTCGTTTCAATACTGTGATGGTAATAATTAAACTCGCTGTCGTTCTTCTCTTCATCATTGTAGGAGTAAACTATGTAAAGCCTGAAAATTGGTCACCCTTTATGCCGTTCGGATTTTCTGGTGTTACGACAGGTGCAGCGCTCGTTTTCTTTGCCTATATTGGATTTGATGCGGTATCTACTGCTGCAGAAGAAGTTAAAAATCCTCAACGAAGTATGCCAATCGGGATTATTAGTTCATTAGCGATTTGTACGATTCTTTATATCATCGTCTCCCTTATTTTGACGGGAATTGTACCCTACGAACAGCTCTATGTAAAAAATCCTGTCGCATATGCTTTGCAGTATATCAATCAAGATTGGGTCGCTGGTTTTATTTCGTTAGGAGCGATTGCCGGAATTACGACAGTATTGCTCGTTATGCTTTATGGACAAACCCGCCTATTTTATGCGATTAGTCGAGACGGTTTGCTGCCAAAAGCGTTGTCAAAAGTCAATCCAAAGACCCAAACCCCTGTATTGGGTAGTTGGATTACGGGAGGACTTGCAGCTATTTTTGCCGGATTTGTTCCATTAGGTCGTTTAGCAGAATTAACCAACATCGGTACACTGTTTGCCTTTATCGTTGTCTCAATTGGCGTCATCGTTCTTCGTAAAACGCAACCTGACTTAAAGCGAGCCTTCAAAGTGCCTTTCGTGCCATGGATTCCACTTCTGGCCGTTCTTTTCTGCGGATATTTAATGATTCAATTACCTTCCCTTACATGGATCGGCTTTATCGTTTGGCTCCTCATTGGTCTTGTCGTTTATTTCAGCTATGGCATTCGGAACAGCGAACTTGCTAAGAAACAGAAACAGGACTAGATCCAATTAACAAAAAAACACCGTTTTTTCGTAAAATACGAAAACAAACGGTGTTTTGTGTTTTTTTAATAATTCTTATGACGTAAACCATTCAATAATTTTATACCCGAGGTATATCCCTACAATTCCCATAATCCCTGACAATACCGGCGGGGCCGGAATCGGCAGTTTAATCAACTTAAACACGATTCCTACGATAATTCCCGCCAGTAACGCCAGTAAAATTTCTTTCCACATTGCTTTCCCTTCTTTCGAACGACTCTTTTCCAACGGTTTTTTTAACATCTAACATCTCACTTCCATCTTCTAAAACCCACTCTATCTTTTAGCATTACATTCTTTCTGGTGCGGATACACCAATTAATCGCAAGCCGTTTTGGATCACGGTTTGGACGCTTTTAATTAACGCCAACCGAGCATAAGCAACATCCTTGTCTTCTACGACGACCCGTTCCTGATTGTAATAACTATGAAATAACCCAGCTAGTTCGTATACATAGCGAACGATTTTATGAGGTGTTAACGTGTTCGCAGCATGAGCAACTTCTTGCGGAAACTCTCCAATCTTTTTCAACAAGATGATTTCACCTTCGGCTTGGAGCAGATCGAGTTTAATCTGATCAAGGTTATCCATCGAAAATACCAATCCCGCTTCTTCTGCTTGTCGTTGCAACCCACATATGCGCGCATGAGCATATTGTACGTAAAACACAGGATTTTCATTAGACTTAGATACAGCAAGATCCATATCGAAATCTAGATGAGAATCAAGGCTCCGCATCGCAAAGAAATAGCGTGTCGCATCAATTCCGACCTCAGTCATTAAGTCAACGAGCGTGATCGCTTTACCGGTACGCTTCGACATCTTTACTTTTTCACCGTCTTGGTATAGGCTAACCATCTGTGTTACGAGTACTTTCAACTGATCGGGTCCATATCCAAGCGCCTCAATTGCGGCCTTCATTCTAGGGATATAGCCATGGTGATCTGCACCCCATATGTTAATGAGTTGTTCGAATCCCCGTTCCAATTTGTTTTGATGGTAAGCGATGTCTGGTGTTAGATACGTGTAGCTTCCGTCTCCTTTAACTAAAACACGATCTTTATCGTCTCCGAATGTCGTTGAACGGAACCATGTAGCCCCCTCCTCCTCAAAAATATGACCGTTTCCTCTCAGCTTATTTAGAGTAGGAAGAATCATATCCTTTTCATAAAGAGAGGTTTCACTAAACCATTCATCGAAGTGAACACGAAACTCGGCTAAATCCGTCTTGATTTTCGCCAATTCCTTCTCTAAACCGAACTGTCGGAAAAATCGAAAACGTTCTTCCTCCGACTGATGGATGTATTGATCTCCAGAGAGATCAGCAAGATCACGTCCGAATTGTTTAATATCTTCTCCAAAGTAGCCATCTTCTGGCATTGTTGCTAGAAGCCCTAAAGCTTCACGATAACGTGCTTCAATCGAGTAGGCAAGGTTGTTGATTTGATTTCCTGCATCATTAATATAATATTCGCGACTAACATCATATCCTGCCATCTCTAAAATGTTGCACAACGTATCCCCTACAGCGGCACCACGGGCATGACCTAAATGCAGACTCCCTGTCGGATTGGCACTAACGAACTCTACCTGAACTCGTTTCCCTTTTCCTTCGTTCGTCTTTCCGTAAGCTTCACCTGAACTCAACGTTTGCGTGATGACATCCGAAAGGAAATCGAGTGCCATGAAGAAGTTAATAAACCCAGGACCAGCTACTTCTGCTTTATTAATTCCTGCTGCATGATAGTCTAGCTTTGATATAATCCCCTCGGCAATAACACGTGGCGGCATTTTCAAGAGTCGCGTTAGTTGCATCGCAATATTCGTCGCATAGTCCCCATGTGATTTATCCTTCGGTGTTTCAAGAGTAATCTGTGGTATTGAAAAGTCCTTTGTCCCCCAGTTGTTTGCTATAACCGCATCATTAATCGCTTGAATTAAAGTAGATTTGGCTTGTTCGATTGCATTGCTCATCTTATTTCCTCCAAATGTAATCCTAATATTTCACGAACCATACCGTCTAATAGGAAGATAGCAGCCTATTACACTTTCTCAAACTTAATAAGGAGACGAAATCTGCCCAAGTCATCTTCGTTCATTCGTAGCCTGTAGTCAATCTTGATCTCACCCTTACAACCGTCCCAGCTAAAAGTAGTATGTTTTGTAGTCGCTTCCATAAGGAACGTTCCGAATGGACTTTCATAACGTCCATGCGTCACTTCACCTGTAACGAATGGTTGGCGCATAGAAATATCACCGCTACGAATAATGGTAAGACGATCTAACGCTTTCTGATCAACCTTATATCTCGTCGTCGTTATCCCCATCTCGGTTTCATCTTCGGAATAGCTTAAGTACACACTATCTCCTATTTGATGTAACTTTCCCATTGTTAGCCGAGGCTTTGCGTCAGGCAACTGCTTCGACTGGGTTTGGATATATACGGTAACATCGATCGGTTCCAATCGTTTATGTAATTGATTTTCCATCCTATTCACCGATACCTTTTAAGAAAACAACCCCCGAAGGAGTTGTCTTATACTTAGTTTTAACGTTTTTCTTTTTTAACTAACCCTAAAAGAATTTCTCTAACAAGCTTGGAAGCAACGATTTGGGTTTGTTCAGACGGATCATAAACAGGTGCCACTTCAACGATATCTGCACCGACGACGTTTAAGCCAGCTTCTGCCATCGTATGAAGGGACGCTAACAGCTCTTTAGATGTAATTCCACCCGCTTCCAGCGTTCCCGTACCTGGCGCAAATGCGGGATCCAACACATCAATGTCAATCGTTAAGTAAATCGGTCGTCCTTTTAGCTTCGGCATAATTTGTTTTAATGGCTCTAATACTTCGAATTTATATAGGTTAGAATTCGTTTTCGCAAATTCAAATTCTTCTTTCGTTCCTGAACGAATACCAAGCTGATACACATTTTCTCCGCCGATCAATTGAATCGCTTTTTTAAGTGGTGTCGAATGAGAAAGAGGCTCTCCTTCATAGTGATCACGTAAATCAGCATGGGCATCGAATTGAATGAGGACAAGATCGGGATATTTCTTATACATCTCTTGAATAACCGGCCACGAAACGAGATGCTCTCCACCAAGACCGAGCGGAAATTTACCGTCATTAAGTACTTTGCCAACGAAGTCAGCAATTAACTCTAAACTACGACCTGGGTTACCGAACGCAAGTGGAATGTCACCAGCGTCGAAGTAATTCACTTCTGATAGTTCTCGATCTAAATAGGGGCTGTACTCTTCCAATCCAATCGAAACTTCACGAATTCGACCAGGACCGAAACGAGAACCCGGACGGAAGCTCACCGTATAATCCATCGGCATTCCGTAAATAACCGCTTGTGCTTTATCATATTGCTGCTGAGCTCCAATAAAAATATTACCTGAATATGCTTCATCAAAACGCATGTTTATCCTCCTCATAACTCCACTCTAATGAAAACGACTACTTCGTCATATCTTCAACAAATTTAGGTAGTACAAATGCCGCATTATGCAAACGTGGCGTGTAGTATTTCGTTTCAATCTCCTGTAACCCAGTTGCATTTATTTGCTCAGGGTCATATTTTTTCGAGCCCATTGTAAAGGTCCACATTCCTGAAGGATAAGTCGGGATGTTCGCAATATACACTTTCGTAATGGGGAATATCTCTTTAACGTCCTTGTTCACTTTACGAATTAAATCTTCTTTAAACCAAGGGTTATCCGTTTGCGCAACGAAAATACCATCTTCCTTCAGCGCTTCATAAATCCCTTGATAAAACCCACGTTCAAATAAAGGTGCAGCGGGACCAACGGGCTCAGTTGAATCGACCATGATGACATCGTATACGTTTTTACTCTTAATAATGTGCATGAAACCATCATCAACCTGTACATCTACACGAGGATCATCTAGCTTCCCAGCAATACTCGGTAAATATTTCTTCGAGTATTCAATTACCTTGCCATCTATCTCTACTAACGTCGCTTTTTTTACTTTGTCATGCTTAAGAATTTCACGAATAACGCCTCCGTCACCACCACCGACAACAAGAACGTTTTCCGGGTTCGGATGAGTAAACAACGCGGGGTGAGCAACCATTTCATGGTAGACGAACTCATCCTTCTCGGTAGTCATGACCATGCCGTCTAGCACGAGCATATTGCCGAATTCTTCGGTCTCAATCATATCTAATTTTTGAAAATCCGTTTGCTCTGTATGTAATGTTCGTTTAATTCTCGCTGTAATACCAAAATTCTCTGTTTGTTTCTCTGTATACCATAATTCCATTTTAAAATCACTTCCTTATAGAGTAGTCTTGTTTATCAAAGGTTTTCCGGGACCCCGCAAAAGTATTCGGTACCGTTTTTTGAAAGAAAAACACATCGGAGCATCTGCTTGCTTTTTCACATTTCACTTTTGTGGGGATTCTACCCACAGTATTATATCCTACTTCCCGTATATTTTCTAATCAATTTCTCCATACTGGTAAATATGCACAAGTAGAGAGGAAGGGGATAATATGACGGAACGAGCAAAACCACCGTTGCAAAGACCGCGTAGGACAAGTCCAGATTTGGACTTGTTTAAGTGGGGTCGAAAAATGGTGTTGCTATTTAAAGCAGTTGCGATCATAATCGCTATCCTCATTGGCATAATCCTACTGTTTGTGCTTTATTTACGTTCGCAGCCACTTCCACCTTCTACGACAACATTTACGACCGTCATTTATGATCAAAGTGGGAAAACGATTGACTCTCTTCACAGCGGAGAAAATCGCAAGAAGGTCCCATTATCTCTCATTCCAAACTATTTAAAAGAAGCAACACTGGCTATTGAAGATCATACTTTTTATGAGCATCAAGGATTTTATATGAAAGGGATTGCCCGTGCCGTCGTTGCGAATGTAAAGTCTTTCGATATCGTTCAAGGCGCGAGCACGATTACGCAACAACTTGCTGAAAACCTGTACTTGAGCCATCAACGCAAATGGTCAATTAAATTCATGGAAGCCATTTATACGATTCAACTTGAGCTTAACTATACGAAAGATCAGATTTTCGAGAAGTATCTTAACGAGATTTATTACGGGCATGCAGCCTATGGGGTACAAGCTGCGGCTCAAACATTTTACGGAAAAGATGTACAAGACTTAAGTTTAGCTGAGAGCTCGATGTTAGCTGGCATTCCTAAGGGACCAAAATATTTCTCCCCCCACTTCGATTTTGAGCGTGCAAAATCTCGTCAGAGAATCATTCTTCAAGCAATGGTTACCCATCAGTACATTACGCAAATTCAAGCTGATGAAGCTTTCGCTGAGGAGCTCCTCCTTAAACCATTAGAACAGTCGGTCGCTGAAGCTCCCTATTTCAGAGATTACATTACTGCCTTAGCAGCTAGACAATACGGAATTGAGGCGGATGCGATTCAACATGGCGGTTTACGCATTTATACGACGTTGGATTTACGACTACAGCAACAAGCGGAGGAAATTCTAGCACAAACATTACCAGAAGACCGACCACTTCAAGGTGCAATCATTGTGATGGACCCGAGGACCGGTTTCGTAAAAGCAATGGTCGGAGGAAAGGATTATAAAACGAGTCAATTCAACCGCGTATTCGCAGAAAGACAGCCCGGGTCATCCTTTAAACCTTTTGTATACTTAGCTGCTTTAGAAAATGGTAGAACGGCTGCTACAATGATCGAAAGTAAGCCGAAAATATTCGGATATGAGAACAAAAAAAATTATATCCCTCAAAACTTCAACCAAAGTTATGCGAACGCACCCATTTCATTACGGTATGCGATTGCCCATTCGGACAACATCTACGCCGTTGAAACGCATATGGTCATAGGTGCTGATAAAACGGTAGAAATGGCGAATAGGTTAGGAATAGAAAACCCTCTTTCCCCGATCCCCTCACTTGCATTAGGATCGGAAGAAGTCACTCCGTACGAGATGGCAGTAGCCTTTTCAACAATCGCCAATGGAGGGAAAAGAGTAAAACCGATCTCAATCGTCCGAATCGAAGACAGCGAAGGGAATATTCTCGTAGACGAAACACCGGAGGCTACTCAAGTGATAGACCCTGCCTATACTTTCATTATGAGTGATCTCATGCGTAGTGTCTTTGAAGCTGGAGGTACAGGCTACCGCGTCAGCAATCAAATGGATCGACCTGTAGCAGGAAAAACAGGGACGACTGATTACGATTCTTGGCTAATGGGATACACACCGGAGCTCGTAACAGGTGTCTGGATTGGATACGATAAAGGTCAAAAATTGGATTCCTCAGAATCTGCCGTCGCCAAAAACGTGTGGCTTACGTTCATGACTTACGCACTCGAAGACGAGCCACCTACCCTATTCTCCATTCCAAAAGGAGTTACTGGAATGTATATTGACCCTAACACAGGAATGGCCGCAACTGCTTCATGCCCTGTTAAACATTTCGAATACTTTATCGCAGGAACCGAACCACAAGAGCAATGTACAGATCATCCAGAGCTTAACCATCAAGATGATGAAACCCCTAAAACAAAGAATAAATCACTGTGGCAAAAGCTTAAGAATTTATTTTAAATACAAAAAGGGTAAAAGATCGAGAAGATCTCTTACCCTTTTTTGTTGTCTAGTATTTTGTTATTTTAACGGAAATCAAAACAAATGGGAACACCTTTTAAAATGTTAGAATAGTTTTTTTAATTCGTCTGGAGAATTTTCAAACATGGACGGGTTATTTTCTACGAGCATCTTATGCAATGCAGCTAACTCCGTCTCATTTAATCCTTCAACGATATAACGACGCTTCATCGCATTGTCCATCTTATTGACATGCTCAGGCAGAAGTTTATATCCACGGCGCGCTTCCCGATCAATAAGCATTTCACAAGCCGTAACCCCAGCGTAGTAAGGGCCTTTCGTGTTGCGATCCGTTGCAACCCAGACAATCCATGTACGCTTTCCGTTTGGAACATCAGCTCTATTTGCAGAGAATTTAATTCCTTTTTCAACAGCACTTCTTCCGTGAATCGCTCCGAGGTCAATATAGGCTCGATCTTCTTCAATAATGACGGATGAAATTGCGTTCAAGTCGAGCGTACCTGATCCGAAACCAACTCCATGCGTATGATTCGTACTTAATATATTAAAGCCACCGCTCTTTTTGGGTTTATCCATGTTTTATCGTCCCCCTGAAATCTTTTGCATCATCTAGCTATATTTTATAGCTGTTCCTCTCTCTTTGCAATTTCCTTCTAAACAAATTGTTGTTTTGTCATTTTCTGTTTCAGAAAAATACGAAACAGGAAGGAAAAAAGTAGACTTCCACTTAAGAAAAGACCTAAAGTCATTAAAATAGATTGACTTCCAATCGTTGCAATAACCGACAATATGATTGATTGAATGAGCATCGTACCGATAATAATACCCACTAATGCCTTCGGACGTATTATTTGAGAAGCCGGATAGAGCTGTAGCCAAGCTGTGTAAAGATGATGCTTAGGCAAGGTAGAAAGTTGAACACCCGATAAAAGCAACGTTATCACGATAACGATCAATTGCCCGATCTCATGAGAGATGAGTAACAGGAGCAGGCTACTTATTACCGTCAGACGAATAACCATATCGAGTAACTCATTTGATCTGCTCATCGTTTTGATATAGAGGTAATAATAGGTCGATTGCTGCTGAAACGGCAACCAACGGGTTACAGCAGGTACCCATCGTCGTTCCTTGATTCTGTTTTGTAACCGAGGAACGTCGATAAACCAATTCATTACCGTATAAAAACGGGATTGCTTATTATTTTCAACATGAAGAAGATGCTCCCAATGCAAATTTCTCTTGCGAAGCCTTATGTAATAGGGAATTGGTACTAGGAATATTCCAAGCATAATAAAGAAAATTAGATCGAAATCCTGCCGCAGAAAAAGAAACATAACGATAAAACTGGCTACGTAACGAATCCAACCATATATAACTCGCTCGGTACGATCATGGATCCTCTGTTCTAGCCAGCTCGCCATTAAGTTTATGAAAGTTAAGGTCAACAGCATTCCAAAAATATAACCTGTTTGTAGCCCACCTTCAGAAAAACGATGTTGATATAGCGGCTGCAATAACCCGAAGGAAAATAAGACAATAAAGGCTCTAAAGACGTAACTGTATAGAAAAGACGATCGAAAGTAAGGAGCCATCTTCCACTCTAGCGGTAGCAGAAACACATAATCCGCCTGTTTTAAAAACGTCCGTACGGAACCAAATGTAACGAAAAAGGAAAGAATAGCCGAAATGATCCATTCGGACTGAAAGCTCTTCGGTATATCGTTAATCATTCGACTGTAATAATAGCCCCCGGCGATAAACGTGAACATAAGGAATACGAGAAATCCGCTATTGAAAACATAACGCAAATACCCTGCCGCTTCTCTCCAAAACAATCCGGACCGTTTCTTCCATAAATGTTGAATATCCTTCATCGTTTTTCTTCCTTTATCAATTCGATAAACAAATCTTCTAATGACATGGAATGGTATCCAGTTTGGTTTTGAATTTCCGTAAGCGTTCCTTGTGCTTTAACTCGTCCTCCATGCAAAATGATAAACCGGTCACAATATTTCTCAGCCGTTCCTAAAATATGCGAGCTCATCAATATTCCCGCTCCGTCATTTTTCATCGTAACCATCAGTTCCAACAAAGAACGAATACCAACAGGGTCAAGTCCGACGAAAGGCTCATCGACGATATAAAGCGATGGCTGTACGAGGAAAGCATTCATGATCATGATTTTCTGGCGCATCCCTTTGGACATACGACTCGGAAACCATGCTACTTTATCGTCCATATAAAACTCTTTCAATAACTCCCCTGCCCGTTGTCCAAAAGTATCTTTATCCATTCCGTATGCCATAGCAGTCAGCTCGAGGTGCTCCCAAAGCGTTAAATCATCATATAACAAAGGGGTTTCAGGAATATAGGCACAAGCAGAACGGTAGGCTTCTGGTGCCTCTACTAAAGTTTGCTGATTAATCATAATCGATCCTTGTTTCTGTTCGAGTAATCCTAATATGTGCTTAATCGTCGTGCTTTTACCTGCACCGTTCAAGCCGATTAAGCCGACGATTTCTCCTCGTTTCACGTTAAATTGAAGGTCATGGATAACGGGCTGATTCATTTGATACCCACCAGTCACATTTATCACTTCTAGTATAGCTGCATCCATTTGTTGGTTGGCTCCTTTAATTAATAAATTGTTTAAAAGGAGGATAAACAGGACCGAGAAGTTCAAGGCGCGGCAGTCACGAGCAGCGGAGCTTAGGTGAAACTAAGTGAGCAGCACAGTGACAACGCAACACAGAAATTCGACGGTAATGTTTACCGGACTTTTAAACCTCCTATAGTAGTGGGTCTTCTTCATTGCTTTTGGGGTAAATATCCGGATGTAAAATATGAGCAATTTTCGAAAGTCCCATTAACAGTCGGGGTGACGGCCTGCAAAACAACGGCTCGTCTAACACAAGCACGTGATTATGTTGGATAGCGGTCATCTCGTCCCAACCTGGTCTTGCCTTAACCAACTCTGGCTTTACACGATCTTGTCTAATTCCAACCCATACCAAACAAATGTAGTCTGGATTTCTAGATTTAACGTTATCCCAATCCGTCTGGACACTTGCTCTCGGATCATCTTCATAAGTGTTATATCCACCTGCTAACTTACTGATTTCCGTTAACCAATTTACTCCACCAGGTGTAAACACTGGTTTTGCCCACCATTCCCAATACAACGAGGGGCGATTATGGACGAGTTGACTTAATCGCTTGTATTCAGCAATTATCTGATTATATTTATCATATACCTGTTCTGCTACGCGTTCTCTACCTGTTGCCTTCCCTAGTAGAAGCAAGTTATCACCAATTTCTTGTAAGCTATTCGGGTTTAGAACGATAAAAGGTAAATTCCGCTCCTTCAATCTTTCTATGTTTTTCTCCATACCTGGCACACTAAGTGAAGCAACGACAAGGTCGGGTTGGAGCTGTTCCACGGCGTCCATGTCAATATCCAAATCTGGTCCTAGTCTCGGTAAAAGCTGAACGACCTCTGGCCAGTCAGAATAATTGTCGATCCCTACTATCGATGATGTTAACCCAAGATAAGCAAGTAATTCGGTGTTGCTGGGGCAAATCGAAACGATTCTCATCATAATCCCCTTTTCATTGATCATTCTATAGATCATGTATAACTTTTCCTATTATATCACTGTCGAGATATGAATTCTCTGTGATAAAATTGAATGAAATAGAATTTTTTCGATGAAAGGAATTGTTTATGCCTGCTCTCCAATTTGAAAATAATCTGATTGAGTATATCGTTGAATTTAAAAAGAATAAAAAGAATGTGACGATTATGGTCAACGGCATTAGCGGTGTGAAGGTTACCGCTCCGAAATCAATGAATAAAACACAAATAGAAGAAATTGTAAATAAGAAGGCTAGTTGGATTTATAAAAAGTGGAAGGAATTCGAAGAAAAGAGGGAGCAACATCACCCAAAACTATTCGAACCTGGCGATGCAATTCTATACTTAGGTGAATCATTTCCGTTACAAATCAATGGTAATGAGACTTTAAAACACGCGAAATTATCGTTCGATGGAAGTGTGTTTATCGCTAATATTCCTCATCACCTTTCAACTGAAGATCGTAAAGTCGTCTTCGAGAATCTTTTTACGAAATGGTATATTTCTAAAGGTCATTCCATCATCGCAAGAAGATTGGAATTCTATTGTTCTATTATGAAACTTTACCCTACCAAATTCGCCGTTAAGCAACAGAAAAAACGCTGGGGTACGTGTACAGGTAAGGGTGCCCTCTACTTTAACTGGAGGCTTATGATGGCTCCGATTGACGTTATCGACTATGTCGTTGTACATGAGTTAGCTCATTTAAAGCATTTCGACCATTCTCCTCGTTTCTGGAAATTGGTTGAAAAAACGATGCCCGATTATAAAATGAAAAAGGATTGGCTGAAGAAAAACGGGTTTATGCTCGGATTCTAAATGATTGTTGTCTATTACTTATCCTTGTCCACACTATTGTGTGGGCATTTTTTTTAGTAGCGAAAAACTATTCATAAATTAAAGCAAAGTTTAATAGACTATAAATATGGTAATGCTAGTGTTAATAGGAGTTTTCCAAGGAGGTATAATCGGGTGGAATATCGTCAGCGATTCAGTAGTCACCTTAAAAAAAATATGATTAACATAGATCGAAATATTTACATTAGTCAGAGTGACCCCTTATATTATGAAAAAGTCTTACGTTATCTCGATCCCGAATCAGCAGAAGCTCATTATAAGCTTGGAGAAAAAAATGAAGAAAGTGGGAACGTAGAGAAGGCGACTTTTCATTATTCAAAATCTACCCAAACTTCTTCCCCCTACTATTTTCAGGCAAAAAGAAAACTTGTTAAAATACAAGGACAGAACAACCCGAATGGAACTACTCAGACTGCACATGTGAAAGCAACATCTAGTCATCACTCAAAATTAACTTTACTCTTGATCATGACCCTTATTCTAACCATCATGTTGGTCCTTTCCCTTTTCAGTCCGATTGATTCGGTAAGAGCAGTCGTTTCAATGTTCAATCCTACCCACCCTAGCATGAATGTTGTCCACGAAAGCGTGGATACTTCTTATATCGTGTACATCCCCCTAGGTGAATCGATCGATCAGATCGAAAAGAAACTTTTTCATAAAGCAATAGAAATAAGTAAAAACCTCGATGGCCAAAACGTTCTGCTTTACGGAATGTGGGCTTCGACCGACACAGATGGCGATAAGGTGTATCCGATAACAAACGAAAAGCAAAAACAGCAGGCATTTGTGTTCGCTAGGTACAATTCTAGTGTCGACGAGGCTGTACAAATCCGTTTTTTGAATCCGGAATTTCAACCTGAATCCCATAATGAAACAAACAAAAAGCCCCTCTTATTTGTAGGGGCTAATTTCGTTCGGACAGCGTTACAGCATTATATCGAGGTGAACGGTGAACCTCCTCTTCATATAGAGCAACTACTGGATGATTACCCAAACAACTATATGAGTTTCATTCCTAAAGAGGCTGTTACCGGTAGCGCTCGCGTTGTTAACGAGTACGACGGTCAAGGAGGATGGGTCTATAATAGGGAGGCTACTCCATTAGCAGAGATATTTTACCCCAATCTTCCTGGTGAATCTATACCATTTGAACCTTTCATCCTAACTGTATCAAAACAAGATTTTTTGCTCCAACTAACTTCCGGCCCCTATTCACTATTTCATACTGACGTTGGACTTGGCAAAGAAAATCGAACGCCAGAAGGATCGTTCACTGTAGCTGAGCGCGTATTGAATCCAATCGGAAAGCATTCCGGTATATACGGCATGGCAGGGCTAGGACTAGGAGATATTGCCATTCATGGCACAAATGAACCTGATTCGGTTAAAGCTAATCAGTCGCTAGGGTGTATTCGTTTATCGAATACTGATATCGTACAACTATTTCCATTGGCTCCAATAGGTACCGAAGTTACGATCACCGATAGTAATCTATTACATGGTGAAGACGCTTATATTCGAATTCCAATTGAATCGATCTTCCCGACCATTAAACCGGATATCAAACAAACAGCTGGAGGGAAAGTCTTTGATTGGCTAGGTTAATCCTCTATTCCTCACATCCTTCATGACGTGGTATAGTAGTCATTGAAGGAGAATGGATATGGAACCTCTACTTAAAAAACAACCTATTACAATAGAAAATAATCAATCCTCGTTTATAAAAGGTACTGCTTGGCTTTCCGGTATCATCATTACTTTTTCCATTGCGATCATCGCGAGTATCCTTGCGAAACTACCAGGTCTATCGTTTATCGGACCGATGTTACTCGCCATTCTACTTGGTATGACCGTTAAACAAACGGTTTCGCTTCCTCTCGTTACTCAACCGGGAATTACTTTCAGTAGTAAAATGATGCTTCGAGCAGGCATCGTTCTGCTCGGTTTTAGATTAAATATACAAGATATCGCTCATGCAGGAATGGGTGTTGTCGGAATTGATTTGCTTGTCATCGCCATCACGCTAGGCTTTATGCTCTGGCTAGGTAAAACCCTCCAATTAGAACGAACATTAACAGCATTAATTGCTGTTGGAACGGCCGTATGTGGTGCCGCTGCTATTGCAGCAATCGCACCCATCGTGAAAGCAAAGAAAGAGACGACCGTCCTTGCCGTCGCCTTAATTGCTATTACAGGAACGATCGGCGCTATCATCTTTACTCTACTATTTTCATTGATACAGCCTGATCCTATTCAATATGGAATATTTGTGGGAGCAACTCTCCATGAAGTCGCTCATGTTGTCGCAGCTGGGGCGATAGGTGGTGCGAAGAGCGCTGACTCAGCTATTATTGTGAAGCTAGGAAGGGTTCTTTTTCTTATTCCCGTTGCTTTATTGTTTGTACGGTGGGAGTCAAGCAAAGAGAAACGTCTCTCCTCTAAGCAAAACACGACGTTGAAATCGCTACATTTCCCGTGGTTTATCGTCGGTTTCCTCGCTATTTGTCTTATAAATACGTTTGTTATGTTCCCTACCTGGTTCGTTAACAATACCCTATATGTAAGCACGCTTTTTCTCACGATGGGGATGGCTGGACTCGGATTAGGCGTGAACTTTTCAACCTTACGAAAAGTAGGAAAGAAGTTCTATCTCCTTACTTTTATTGGAGCCTTAGCTATTCTCGTCGTTGGATTTGTTGGAGTGCTACTTCTATGATTCCAGTAAATCAATGACTCTCTCGCGTTCTTTTTCCGCAACGGAACCGGAAATAATATGTCTGCGTGCCAATTTTTCAACCGCTTCACGCTCGGAGTACAGCGCCTGTACCCGTGCCATCTCTAATTGCTCTTCCTTTAGATGAGGGTGCGTCACATATAGTTGTTCTAATATGATGTACTCTTGACCTAATTTCTCTTCATACTCCTGCTCTATCTTTTCATAAACGACGTTTGAGATGAGCGCTTCCTCTTTCATCGTCTTCAACCGATCAATCGCGTTCATATTACGGTGAATACGACTAATGGCTTCCTCATACTCAGTGATCCCTTTCTGGACAGAATTCACTTTCAACCAAGCAATCAATGGTTTTATCGTAAGTCCTTGGACAACGAGAGAGAACAGAACAACGGAAAACGTCAATACCAATACTTCCTCTCGCCCCGCAAAATTATGGGGTAAGCTTAGTGCTAATGCAATCGACAGAGAACCTTTAAGTCCTCCCCAATTTAAAACATGTTTCCACGTAGAAGGGATATTGCGAATGAAAGCAAGACTGCCATAAACAGCTACGCTACGGGATACAATGACAATTCCTATCGCGATTGCAATTAAGCCCCACTTATCTGACATATCTATTCTCGTGATTTCCAAACCGACCATTAAAAAAACGAGTGAATTAGCCAATAGCGCCAGTACATCCCAAAAGCTATTGATATTGAGCTTAGTCGTAGGCGTCATCCCTATCTTTGCCCCATAGTTTCCAAAAATCAACCCTGCTGTCACTACCGCAATAACACCCGACACATGAAAATTCTCAGCAATGAAAAAAGATCCGTAAAATAATAACATTGAGATTACGATTTCCAACGGATAATCGTCAAAAAATCGAATGAGTTGAGAAAACAAATATCCTAAAATACCCCCGATTAAGAGTCCTCCTGAAGCCACTTTTAAAAATTCTAGCAGCCCGTAGCCAAATCCAATCCACCCTGCATCCATATACTGTATAAGATGAAAGGCTGATATGCTAAACAATACGACCGCTATACCGTCGTTGAATAAGCTTTCCCCTTCAATCACCGTCGATAAGCGATGATCAACGCCTACACTTTTAAAGATGGAAATGACACTGACCGGATCTGTTGCCGACATCAACGCTGCGAACACGAAAGCAACCGGAATCGACAAATCGAGGAAAATATTCGAAGAGAACCCGATTAAAGCGTACGATAATAACGTCCCACCGAATGCTAATGCCAATATTGGCTTTTGGTTCGTCTTCAAATGCGCAAATGGTAATTTCAACGTCGCTTCACCTAACAACGTAGGTAAGAATATTGAAATGATAGCAAATCGGAAAACCTCATCTTCCGCGACGAAGTCCTTTAATGATTCCAACCCCGAAATCGGGACAAGTCCAATAATCGCACCGACAACGACTAAGGCGATCGGATAAGGTTGATTCAGTTTTTTTGCCACTGCCGTAATCAAAGTCGCTAAAGCTAGTAAGAGCAAAACAAGTTCAAAATGTTCATGCATCGGTAAAAGCCTCATTTCAACATTTCCGTTATTATTTTCTTTATTTTACCATTGAACAATCGAAATGTGAAAATGACTATTCTCGTACTTCCACACTACCATCAAAAGCATGAGCAATTGCGTTAGCTAATGGGGCAATAACGTTTACATTCCACTCGTATCGTCTGTTATCATGAATCTCAAGCCATATTTGTTGTTTCTTGGGCCAATATGTGACTTCTAAAACACCCTTTTTCTTTTCTTGTTTTAGATGCCAATGAATCGATCCCTTTTTTGTACTTAATGTCGTTTTAAGGGAGATCGTAAGATTGAATTGCTGAATACTATCATCAATCTCTTTAGCTACCTCCTCAACTACCATATCGTTCTCCCAGCTATGTGGCTCTAGCATATTCAGCTTTGAATTTACAATGTCATATGTTAGCAAATATATTACATCCTTTGTGATTAAATTGATTAACAATCCTCTAATAATATAACACGAAAATAGTGCCAAATAATGTCACAGTTCAAAAAATAACTTTCTATTTCTCTTTTGAATATCGTTTATTGAGTTCTTTGGTAGACATGACAATCATCTTCGGTACGAGCAGTTCTTTCTTCACTTGTAGTCTTTGTCTTCCCTCGGGATGAATAACAGCTAATAACAATTTTAAATAGAGGCGAGTGCATTGGGAACCGATGCCTTTCGGCAGGTCAATTACGGTAAATCCTAACTGTTTCGTTCCACGGTGAATCATTGTAACACCATTCAGTGCTTTGACGTCTTTATATTGAGGGTTAGAAGTGATGAGCTGGGATATTTGGGGGAGTAATTGTTCGACTTGTCGTATCATTTGTATAGCAAGTTGTATCGTAGTCTTCACATTAGCACCTAACTGAAAGAGCGATTCATTATCTAGATGGAGTTCAGCCATCTTATCTCCTTTATAGATGATTACTCCATCGTCTAATGTAATTGGTTTTCCTCTGTAGATTTTCACTCTCATTCGTAGCAGTTTGTTGTTAGGATCTATCAGATTAACTCGAAATAATTTATGAAATAATCTTTCCCATACCATCCACGCATTAACCAATACTCGCTTTAATCTGCTCACCTTCTTATCGACCTGCCCATCTACATCGTTCAATTCTATCATTTCGTCGATTCTCACAAACGTATAACCCTGCTGTGACACTTCTTTCAGTACTTCTTCTAACGCTTCAATCATATGTAATGGCGCCAGCTTTTCTGCTCCAAGTGTATCCCCGCTATCATGTAAGAGAATGACATCTCCTGCCTTTACCGATTTTAATAGCTTCCTTCTTATTTTCTCCTTCCCACCTCTGCTTCTCCAATCACCAACCATTAAAGTCCACATGACGATTCGAAGTTTACGATGAACGATAAAGTCAAATGCGTTCAGTAGTCCCCAAGGTGGACGATAGTAAAGAGGGCGCATCCCGGTTATCTGTTCAATGATCGTTGCCGAACGATTAATCTGCCCTTTCACCTTCCATGGAGGCATAAAAGAATTAGCCCAATGGAAATAGTTATGAACACCAATCAAATGCCCTTCTTGATGCATACGCAAAACAAGTTCTGGGAATTGTTCAGCTTTAGAGCCGAGAACAAAAAATGTTGCTTTTATATTATATTTTTTTAACAAGTCGAGTAATCGAGGAGTATAACCTTTATGAGGGCCATCATCGAAAGTAAAGGCGATCTCTTTCCTCGTACTCCCTCCTTTAAAGACACCTAAACCTAGCGTATTTGTAATGATTAACGGGATAATCGCATATAGACAAAAGAATATAATGAGCATCCTACCTAAAGTCTCCAGTGTAATCACTCTTGTTGCCTCCTCTCGTTGCCAATACACCCCTGAAATATTGAGTAAATCCTTACATTCATTAAATATGTCGAAATCCACATTTATAGACGTAAGAACTATCGTGAGAACACGACAAAAACACCACAGCATAAGTTGCCATGGTGTTCCAAAGTGGATCATTCTCTTCTACATTACTATTTCTTTCTACATTTCAATTATACTGCCTTCGATACTCCTTGCTGAAGCATATACATCTTATGATACAATCCCTCTTGTGTTAGCAACTGTTGGTGGTTTCCTTGCTCAACAATCTCTCCATGATGAAGGACAAGAATGAGATCCGCATCTTGAATCGTAGATAACCTGTGTGCAATGGCGATCGTTGTTCTACCTTGGCGCATTTTTTCCAAAGCGACTTGAATCGCTTCTTCTGTTTCCGTATCGACGCTAGCAGTTGCTTCATCAAGAACGAGGATTTTCGGATTTAGAGCCATCGTTCTAGCAAAAGACAGAAGCTGTCGTTGTCCGCTTGAGAAAGTAGCCCCTCTTTCACCAATCGGTTCTTCATATTGGTTCGGTAGCTTCCCTATGAAACTATCCGCTTGAACGAACTTAGCAGCTTCTACTATTTCTTCATCCGTAATCAAGCGATTATGAAGTCGGATGTTTTGCTTAACATCCCCAACGAATAGAAACGGATCTTGTAAGACGAGTCCGACTTTGTTACGTAATTCTTTCTCGCTATATGCTTTAAGCGAATCACCGTCAATCGAGATTTCTCCCCGGTCGATATCGTAGAATCGCATCAACAAATTAATAATCGAGCTTTTCCCACTACCCGTATGACCGACCAAAGCTACCGTTTGACCTGGATGGGCGACGAAGGAAATATTTTTTAACACATCGGTTTTCCCATCATAGGAGAAACTGACGTTCTTAAACTCGATCAGCCCTTCTTCAATAATAGGCTCCGTTTCTCCTGTCTTAACAGGAGCGTAGTTCTCATCATCAAGCAGTTCAAAAACACGTTCCGCTGATACCGTTGCTTCTTGAAGCTGAGATAATCGCATCATCATCATGTTTACCGGCTCGAAGAATCTGTCCAAGTAGTTTATGAAGGCGTATAACACACCAATTTGCACAACATCGTCTATGGATCGTAGTCCAAAAAAGCTTAGTACCATGATTAAAGCGAAAATATAGACGAGGTCAACGGCAGGCCGTAACAAGAGACCGTTCAGCTTAATATTTCTAACGGAAGCTTGATAGTGCTCATCGTTAATCGTTCCAAATTCTTTACGTAAACGTCGCTCTTGTCGCATCGCTTGAATGATGTTCATCCCAGAAATTGACTCGTTTAGCTTCGCATTCAATTGACTTAGTTTTGCTCGGCTAATATGGTAGATTTTCGAACTAAAAAAGCGGTACGTTTGCATAATCGCGATAATGATAGGAAGGAGCACTAAACAGAAAGCCGCTAGCTTTACATTTAAGATAAACATCGCAATGAAGATTCCAATTAAAAACACGATGTTTTGAACAAAAGTAGAGAGCACACTTACATACAGCTCTTTAATCGCCTCTGTATCGTTCGTAATTCGTGATACGAGTGCACCCGCAGGTGTTCGATCGAAAAATTTCAAACCAAGGTGTTGCACTTTACTAAATACATCGACCCGTATTTGTTGAATAACCCACAGGGCTATTTTTTGAAAATTAATTAATTGGAAATAATGAAGTACGACCGCCGTAAAATGAAGAAGTAAGTACCCTCCTCCAAGAAGAACGAGGTCTTTCATTTCAAAAATTCTCGGTGTTAAATAATCATCGATAAACGTTTTAACGATAATCGGTCCCATTACATCGGCTGTTGTCGCTAGGAGAAGTAAGGTAAATGCACCGATTAAAGACTTACGATGTGGCTTCAGATAGCTGAACAGTCTTCGCATGACCATGCGAAACACCTCCTTCTTCAACAAGTGATTCAAGTTGTTGGCGTTGATACATCGAAGCGTACCAACCGTTGTCTGCCAGCAATTGATGGTGTGTTCCTCTCTCGATAATTGAACCTTCACCTAATACGATAATGAGATCGGCATGCTCAATTGCACTTAAACGGTGTGCAGAGATTAACGTTGTCTTATTAAAACGATTTTTCTGTAGTTCATCTAGTATCGCTTTTTCCGTTTTCGCATCTACAGCGGATAGTGAGTCATCTAATAAGAGCACTTCAGGATTTAAGAGTAGGGCTCGGGCAATCGATATCCGTTGTTTCTGCCCGCCTGAAAGCGTGACCCCTCTTTCCCCTACAAGCGTCCCATACCCATCTTCGAATCTCAGAATATCTTCATGAATGTTGGCTATTTTGGCTGCCTGCTTAATCTCTTCCATCGTAGCATCTGGTTTTCCAAACGAAATGTTTTCAGCAATCGTCGTAGAGAACAAGAAGTGGTCCTGTGGAACATATCCAATCGCACTTCTTAGTGCAATGAGTTCAAATTTATAAATGCTACTACCACCAATCGAAATATCACCGTCATTTAAATCGAATTCACGCATCATTAGTCGTAAATAAGTTGTTTTCCCACTCCCCGTTTTTCCGACGACCCCGAGCGTCTGCCCTTGTAGGAGTGATACACTAATGTTCTGAAGTACGGGGACCTCTTTTTCCGGGTACGTAAACGAGTCAATCTCATAAGCTACGTTCCCACTTGGTATTGCCGTGGTCGCATCTGCTTTATTTACAATGTCAGGCTGAATATGAAGCAAGGCGTTGACTCGGTCATACGACGCTCGACCGCGTTCAACAATATTAAATAGCCAACCGAAAGCAAGCATAGGCCAAATAAGGTGTCCAAGGTAAATTGTAAATTGTGTCAGTTGCCCAATCGTGAGCTCATCTCTAACGACGTACATCGATCCGAAACAAACCGAGAGGAAGAAGGAAATTCCAACAATGAGGGAAATCGTCGGATCAAACAAAGCGTCAATTCTTGCAACAGCGATATTCTTATCCACAACATCCTTCGATAACGCTGTAAAAGATTCTTTCTCTGCATCCTCTTGACCAAACGCCTTCACAACCCTTACTCCCGTTATATTTTCCTGAACTTTGTCATTAATGTCTGAGAATGCTTCTTGAGCTTTATGAAAACGTTGATGCAGCAATTTACCGTATTGGCTCGTTGCTATGACCATAATCGGCATCGGTAATAGGGCGATGATCGTCAGCTTCCAATTGATGAATACCGCCATGGAGAAAATAACCATACTTCCCATCGCAATCGAGTCAACTAACGTTAAAATTCCGTCACCTGCTGTCATCGTAATGGCAGAAATATCGTTGGTCGAATGCGCCATTAAGTCTCCTGTTCTGCGTTTATGATAGAACTGGGGCGATAACTTCGTGAAATGCTCGTATAGTCGGTTACGAAGCAATCTTCCCAGTCGAACGCTCGAACCGAAGATCATAATTCTCCAAACGTATCGAAGCAGATACACCGATACCCCCGCACCTAATAATAGGAGAGCCCATTGGACGAGTTCCGTTCGAGTTAGCGTGTCATCTGAAATACCGTCGACAATTACCCCGACAACATAAGGCGGGAATAAGTTGATAAAGGCTATGAATACCAAAATAAATACACCGGTTAAATAGCTTTTCTTTTCTTGTTTAAAATACCAAAACAAATCTTTAAAAATGCTCATTCTTCTTACTCCCTTTCAAGTATGTATTCACTAGTAAAATGAAGAATATACCAAATTATAGAACATACGTACTCACATTACTAGTTGTTTTATATAATAAAAACACAAAAAAGAGCCTAAATTTCTATGGCTCTTTTAGAGTAAAAGAAATAAACAGACCATTGACGTTAAAAACAACTCCTGTGGTCTTCATTATCTAATACTTTTCCTGAACGGACAGAAGACTCTTTTGTCGTACAAGTGGATAAATGACTTCCTGAAGTACGTTTTCGGTAGAGATCTACAACCTGTAAGGAAGAATGCCTAGTCAATCCACTTGTACATGTGAATATCGTCCACGTACGTCCCTTTTAAATAAAACTCCTTAACTAATCTTCCTTGCACCTCAAGTCTGATTTTTTACCCAAATTACTCACTCAACACTGTTCTAATTGGTCTAATGTACCAATACGACTATCCTTTATGCAAACGATTGCGCAATAAATGGATCTCTTGTATATTAAAGTTATAAGGGGGGTTTTTGCAGATGAAAAAGTGGCTACCGATCGGTATGACATTATTACTATGTGTATCCGTTTTATTGACTGCTTGTACGAATAAAGAAGCTACGGAACCAATACATTTCGCAGAACTTACAGACGATAAACTTGTTAGCGACTGGCCTAACGCTGTATTTTATGAGATTTTTGTAAGAGCCTTCTATGACTCAAACGGTGACGGTATCGGTGACATTAAGGGGATGACCGAGAAGCTTGATTACTTAAAGGAATTAGGGGTCGAAGGATTGTGGCTCATGCCGGTCAACCCATCCCCAAGCTATCACAAATATGATGTGACGAACTATTATGACATTGACCCTGAATATGGGACGATGGACGACTTTAAAACATTTGTAAAAGAAGCTCATGCGCGCGATATTAAAGTCATTATGGATCTTGTTGTTAATCATACGAGCAAGGACCACCCTTGGTTTAAAGAAGCACTCGCATCTAAAGATAGCCCTTATCGTGACTGGTATCTATGGGCGAATGATAAAACCAACTTGTCTGAACGTGGTGAATGGGGACAGGGAGTATGGCACGGAAGACTAAACAATAAGTATCTTGGCGTGTTTTGGGAAGGAATGCCCGACCTTAACTTCGATCATCCCGACGTACGAGCAGAAATGATCAAATCCGGTAAATTCTGGTTAGAGGAAGCAGGCGTTGACGGATTCAGATTAGATGCAGCAAAACACATATATACGGAACATGAGAAAAACCACGAATGGTGGCAGGAATTCCGAGCCGAAATGCAAGCAGCCAAAGAAGATGTGTTCCTTGTTGGTGAAGTGTGGGATGCTCCATCGATCGTAGGGCACTATTTCAAGGACGGATTGCACGCTACCTTTAATTTTGAATTAGGGAAGAACATCATTAATGCTGTCAGAAGCGAAGGTGGTTCCGGAATAGCTTCATTCTTAGAGAACATTAGAACATATTATAAAAAACAGTCCGAAGACTTTACAGATGCGACCATTATTACGAATCACGATATGAACCGAACGATGAGTGAATTACTGGGAGATAAAAATAAAGCGAAAATGGCTTCCTCATTATTGCTTACCCTTCCAGGAAGTCCTTTTATTTACTATGGCGAAGAAATCGGAATGGAAGGAGTAAAGCCAGACGAGCACATCCGAGAACCCTTCCTCTGGTCTAAAGATGCGAAGGGAACGGGTCAAACGACGTGGGTGGCAGCGAAGCATAATCTAGGTGATAAAGCTACTTCAGTAGAAGCTCAGTTAGCGGATACTGAATCTTTATATACCCACTATAAAACGATGATTCACGTTCGTCGTTCATCTAATATTCTCGTTTCTGGAGAAATAACACCGGCTGAAGTGAAAGAAAAGGGAATTATTGCTTTTCATCGTATATTAGGTGATCAATCGTTACTTGTCATTCACAATGTCTCAGATGAGATGAAAAAGTTCAATTTAGGAAACGATGAATCTGTATACTCTAAACCGTACTTCTCAAGCGAATCGACTTCTAAAACAAAAGCGACCAAAAAACAAATCCAACTTGAGATTGCACCTTACAGTACGTTAATTTTACAGCAAGATTAATGTAAAAGAGGAGGCCGTGGCCTCCTCTTTTATTTATACTATATTTCATTATAGAACGAATGGATTTCACGACTTAACTCGTCGTAATGCTCGAACATCATAGCATGAGTCGTTTCTGGTATTACGACTGTTTTGCTCTCTTTTAACAAGAGTTTAAACTGTTCGATAGAAGCAAGTTTTTTATCCAAATCTCCTTCTTTCTCTGCCGGTAAATAGAGAACAGGACATGTAACGTTTTGATACCACTCTTCTAATTTCAAATCGGATAATGCCTCAGCAATTTGAAGCCTCGTATTCATCGTTAATGGAAAAGTAAACTTTCCATTGTCAAGTTTTCTTAAGTCGTAATCTTCCAACGCTCTTTTTCTTACTTCATTCCACGGTTTCCAATTCTCCATCATATATTCCATAAACGTCTCTCTCGAATTGAACTCTGGCTCTGGACCCCCAAAGTATTTCTGCACTAGCCCTGTTCCCCCAAAGTATTTCTGCACTAATTCTTCTCTTGTCTCGGAGTCGCCAAGTTTACCGTTAGGTCCTCTATCATTTTGTAGCGCCCCTTCTGAGTTTACAAGTGATATTACTTTCTCAGGATAAAGCGATGCAAAGCGAGTTCCAACGTAGCAGCCTAGAGAGCTTCCAACAAAGTGGACACGGTCTAACTGAAGCACGTCAAGTACACCTTTAACATCTTCTGCCATCGACTCCATTCCATAGCCTGACTCGGGCTGTTCCGTTTTCCCATGCCCGCGAAGATCAATGGCAAAAACACGATAATTCTTTACGAATTGAGGGATAACCGCATTCCAAATTCTCGAAGCACCTCCTAAATAGTGAAGGAAGACGATCGGCTCTCCCGTGTGGCTGTATTCATATGCACGTAACTTTATTCCATTTGTTTCGATGTGATGTTCTATCATTTTCTCTCTTCCTTTCAAATAACAAGTGACTTTACGTTCATCTTATCGTATATTGGTGACAGAAAACGTCACTAATTATCCCAATGAAAACATACTAATTTAAGAAAAGGAATTTCAATTATGTCTCGAACAGGTAGATTACTAGAAATTATGATTACATTGAACACAACGAATCGCTTTACTGTGAATGAATTGGCTGTCCAGTTCAGTGTTTCCCGGCGAACAATGCTACGCGATTTACAGCTTTTAAGTGAGATGGGGGTACCACTTAGCGCTACACCCGGACCTCATGGCGGGTACACAGTCATGCGATCACAGCAGCTCCCTCCTATTATGCTCTCTCCTATCGAGGCGGTCGCACTCATTCTATCGTATGAAGCTTTCGAACAGTATCCCGACGGGCCGTTTGCCAAAGAGAATTTAGCCACACTAACGAAGCTCCGCTCGATTTTACCTCCTGAGGTCGTCCAAGAAGTAGATCACTATCGGGAGAGAATAGCCGTTGAGTCTCCCCCTCGCGATTATAAAACTCCGTTTATTAGAGAGATATTACAAGCATCGATTAATCGGGTACATGTGGAAATTGAGTACGACTCAAGAAGCGGACTTTCAAGTAGAGTAATCTTCCCCTATGGCTTAGTTGCAACAAATGGCTTTTGGTATTGTCCCAGTTATTGTTATACACGGGAAGAAGATGCTTACTTCCGTGCAGATCGAATACTAAATGTTAAACGTCGTGAGGATTTCGTGGAACCCGCTCCAAATGATATGAGTGTACAGCGGTTGTTAAAAAAAGAACCGAAACAACTAAGAAACCGACTACCATTTCGTGTATATTTAACAAAAACAGGCTGCAAGCTGGCAGATTCTCTTCCCGTCATTGGGCATATGATTACAATCAATGATGATGGTACTGGGATTATTGATACGACGATCGTTGAAAATGATATCTCATGGTACGGGAGGTTTTTATTGGGGATTGGGAAAGAAGTAAGGGTTGAGGAGCCGCAAGCGATGATTGAGTTTGTGAGGAATGAAATAAAGAATATGGAAAAGATGTACGAACAAAGCTAAAAAGCAGGGTTTTACCCCTGCTCTATAAGAATTACCTTTAATAGTTATGAATTGTCTTGTTCACTCTGTTTCTTTCTTTTATACCAATTTTTAACATTAAACAGTTTTCTGTATTTTGAAACGATTTCTTTACCTAACATAATTCCACCGACCCAAAATGAAATCTCGCCAAAAATGATTAAAAAAGTAGTGATAGAGGCTTTATAAGCAACAGTTACTTTTAGGAAAGGAACAACTAAAATTAAACCATAAAATACAAATGACAATATAATTAAAACAAATCCAAGTTTCTTCGTCATGTTTAGTCACTTCCACGTTTCATTTAATTTAAGCGAATAGAAGGTAAGTGCTTTTCCGTATCGCTTAATCGAATCGTCCGATGTCGTTTCCACTAAATTTCTTATAACAATCTCCAGTGCTTCCGGATGCTTATTTAAACGCCCCTTCTAATTCTTCCCCTTCTAATCCATTCGCAATCGCATAATGACTGCTACCAGCCAAACGACAATAAAGTCTTTATAACAAAGATAATTGAAATGAATGAAGAAATGTAAGTAAGTCCGATGACCCATTTTTGTTTACAGCGATGCTTAATTAGACGAGATAACGACCATGTGACCGTTCAATTTGGGTATCAAACGTACTCCTACCGATGATGCTTATGTTGCACGAAACCTAGACGTCCCTATCAATTGATTTTTGATGTCCAAATGGCAGGTTCTCATTTCGAAGTTCAGCTCTTGGACGACGGAGAGACCAGATCACCACCGGGATGAGCAGTAAGGACAAAATCCCACCGGCTAATGAGAGGCTGGCGTAGCTGAAATTTGTAACCACCATACCGGATAGCGCGCCGCCAGATGCGCCAGTCAAAGCAATCAAAACGTCAATTGACCCTTGCGATTTGGCACGAGTAGCCGTAGGCGTTGCATCTACGATGATCGCAGTTCCACTAATCAAGCCGAAGTTCCAACCGAGACCAAGCAACGCCAGCGCGATAATGAGAAGCACCATGGAATCGGCCGGTACCCAGGCAGCCATAAGCCCAGATAATAGCAGAGTGACGCCCGAGGCGTAAGCCATAACCGTCCTTCCCCACTTATCGACTAAAACCCCAGTTATAAGCGAAGGCAGAAACATAGCCGCGATATGAATGCTGATGACTAGCCCGACTTCCCCTAAACCATGCCCGTGATGCTTCATGTGGACCGGGGTCATGGTCATTATGGCGACCATAACGACGTGGGTCAAAATCATGACCGTCGCCCCAACCACAATTTTTCGGTTATTGTTTGCCTGTGGCTGCTCCTCTTCCACACCTGACTGTTGATGTGCCCGCGCAATGGCTTTCGCCACAATGAAAGGATCGGGTCGGAGAAAAACCAGCAGCACCAAACCGGCAAGAATAAAAGCGGCTGCTGCAAGCAGGAACGGCCCCGCCAAAGGGGGAACACCGATAGACACCGCAAAACGTCCCATCACGTCCACCAGATTTGGACCGGCAACCGCCCCAAACGTGGTAGATGTTAGAATAATACTGATCGCCTTTGCCCGCTGGGTCGGTTTGGCCAAATCGGTGCCCGCATAACGTGCCTGCAAGTTGGAAGCTGTCCCTGCACCATAGATAAACAACGAAACAAACAGTAGCGGAATACTCGGCACGACGGCTGCAAGCACGACACCGACTGCGCCAATCCCGCCAGTCAGGAAGCCTGTCGCCAGCCCCACGCGACGGCCGAAACGTTGCGAAAGCCGTCCGATTAAAAGCGCCGCAGCCGCCGAGCCAAGCGTAAAGAGTGCGGAGGGAACGCCAGCAAAGCTGTCCGTCCCCAGCATGTCTTGTGCCAGTAGCGCTCCAATGGTGATGCCTGCTGCAAGCCCCGCGCCGCCAAAAATTTGCGCAAGGACGACGATGAACAATGTCCTTCGCTGGAGTTGCTGCCGTTTTTCCGGTGAATCACTGTAGGTCTGCCAAATATCCGCCTGATTTTGGGGTAAAGTACTGTTCTCCGACATATCTTTTTGTGTGTTGTTCATCTTATTATAAGCCTCCTTGGCTATTTATTGTGATAATAGCGCAATCGTAAATCATGACGCTCATTTCCTCTTAATCGGATATTGTAGACTAACTATATCTATAATAAAGCGAAAAAAACGCTATTTATACGTAGCGAACCGTACTCTTTCTTTCAATATAAAGTGACTCACCTTAGACTTGCGTTTGCTTTTGGGCTAGGTCCACCAATTTCGCTTTTTTGAGATGCCACTCCATTTTCTCTTCCGCTTCCTTCATTACAGCTTGAATCAAGCATTCGTCGCCGTGGACAAAATCACATTCAAATAAGGAGGCGGTGCCCTCAATGGCGTGGATAATATCCAAAAACGTAATGTCCTCTTTTTTACGAGATAACCGATAGCCTCCGTTGGCTCCGGAAATCGATTCGATTATCCCTGCTTTCACGAGCCTCGTTAAAATTTTGGAAAGATAGGTTGGTGAAACGCCTTGGGATTCTGCCAACTGCTGAACGCCTACGGGTTTAACCGGAGAAGCGGCAACGAGCATGAGCATGGTGTGGAGAGCATAATTCGTCGCTTTTGTAAATCTCATAGTCGCACCTCGTTTAAAGACTTATTGTATCTATAATATCCTCGAAGACGCTGATTTGTCAAGTTGCCCCTTTCCATATTATTCAATGACATTCAAGATGCTCATGATGTAAATCGGATTTTTCAATTTGAATCGTCGTGTGTTGAATTTTAAATTCACGTTCAATCTTCTTTATCGATTCCTGCAATACTTCCTGACTGTCCATCTCTTCATCAATCAATAAATGACAGCTTAATGAATCCTTTCCGGATGTAATTGTCCATATGTGAAGATCATGAACATCGATAACGCCATTAATCTTTAATAACGATTGCTTTACTTCAGCTTGGTTTATCGTAATGGGTGTACCTTCCATCAAAATATGAATCGCTTGTTTAATGATTCCCCAAGCACCTTTGAGAATTAATAAAGCGACAACAACGCTAATGATTGGATCAGCGATGTACCAAGAGAACAAGAACATGGTCAAGCCAGCAAGAATAGCTCCTACTGATCCGAGTACATCTCCAATAATATGGAGATAAGCACTCCGTATATTAATATTACCTTTTATATCCCCTTTTCGCATGAGCGTCCATGCACTTAATATGTTAGCAATTAACCCTACAGAAGCAATAATCATCATGGAACCGCCAGCAACAGTAGGAGGTTCAATAAATCGCCCATAGGCTTCATACATAATGAAGCCCGCAATGACGAACAATGTAACTCCGTTAAAGAGGGCGGCTAGAATCTCAAATCGGTAAAATCCGTATGTTTTATTCGGTGATGGTGGTTTTGTTGCAAACCAAATCGCAATCAAACTTAAGAGAAGTGAACTTGTATCGCTAAGCATATGTCCTGAATCGGAAAGCAGTGCTAAACTGTTAGTGATCAGGCCACCAAAGAATTCTAATAACATAATTCCTGCCGTGATGATAAGAGCAATGGTTAGCCCCTTTTTATTTCCTTCTCTTAAGTGATCATGATGTTCGTGCCCATGATCATGTGAATGTCCATGATGGTGATGCATCTCTAGTCCTCCTTTATGTATAATATATGAGCGACTATTCAGTTGTAATTATAATCTTAGCATTTCTGAGTATGCAACCGTTTCGCTTTTACATAATATGAAAATGACACAGTCTTGATTATAATTAATATGAACATACCCTAGATAGTGAACTGACATTTCTTATTAAAATAAAAAGCTTTTTCCGATGGAAGAATGGAGCGTATATATGGAATCAGGTGTTTTAGGTTTTGTTTTCTTAGCAGCAATCGCAAATATCTTCGGTGGTTTAATCATATTACTAAAAAGAAATTGGTCTAGAAGGGGCCTTAACGCCTTAATGGCTTTAAGTGCCGGACTCCTTTTATCGATCGCCATTATGGATTTAATTCCTGAAGCGATCGAAGTAGAGCCTAACGCTCCGATTTTTATTCTTATTGGTGTAATGGCATTATTCTTCTTTCAGCAGTTCGTCGCTTCCCATTTCCACTTCGGTGAAGAGACACATCATCATGGTAATGAGAAAAGTGCCGTAGTTGGAGCTTTTACTGGTATGCTCATCCATACGTTTTTCGACGGATTATCGATTGTTGCTAGCTTTGAAGTTGATCATCGTCTAGGAATTACGGTGTTAATTGCGGTTCTTCTACATAAAATTCCGGATGGTTTAACGATTTCATCGATTGTATTAGCACTACTGGGAGACAAGCGCAAAGCGATTTACGCTGCCGTATTGTTAGGATTATCAACCATATTAGGGGCTGCATCTGCTTATATATTACTTGGCCTCCCTATTCCGCATGAACAAATGATTGCCATTGCCATTTCCTTCACTGCCGGTATTTTCATTTATGTTGCTGGAACGGACTTACTGCCTGTCGTGAATAAGTCAGAGGATCGCCCCGTTGCATCTCTGTTTTTTATCGGAATCCTATTGTACTTCGTTCTCCAATGGTCATTTCACCTACTAGCTCCATCTTTTCATTAAACTCTGGTATTTCCCCGCATAATATGGTTGAGTCAAGCACCTAACCCCTACTCTCTAACATATCGTTAATAAAGAATAACGATATTAGAAGGAGGGTCTGGATGTACAATTCAACCACGATAGAACATTGGCTCGAACATATTTCAGAATGGTGTAATGAAGTTATTCACTATTTAGATTCCTTTCAACGTTCCTTTCGCAGTACTGGTGAGTTAAATGCAGATGCTGATGATTGGAGCGTTCAACTTTCACAATTACGCAGTAATGCCAAGCAACAGCTATCCGCTATTCGTGAAGGAGGGGGAACTATTGAGTCAAACTTCGCTATCGAACAACTTGCTCAGCAAGCCACGAATCTAAATCGCCAACTTTCTCAAGATCTACAACAAAGTATAGATCCATCTATTCCAGAAGAGGATGTACGACCAAGTACCCAAACGGTTCCCATTGGCGGTCATGTCGTCCCGCCTTTGCCCTATCGTTACAACGCATTAGAACCGTATATTGACGAGCAAACGATGCGATTACATCACGATAAGTTGCATAGAAATTATGTAGAGGGACTGAATAAAGCGGAAAAGGAAATGTTAAAGGCTCGGGAAAGTGGGGATTATTCCTTAATTAGACACTGGGAAAGAGAAGCAGCATTCAATGGGGCCGGTCATTATCTCCATACGATTTTCTGGTATAATATGAAACCTCAAGGTGGAGGTCCCGCAACAGGAGAAGTGGCCGGGGAGATTAATAAATCATTTGGAAGCTTCGACAAGTTTAAAGAGCATTTCTCAGCAGCAGCAGAAAAGGTTGAAGGACCCGGGTGGGCTATTCTTGTTTGGTCCCCTCGTTCAGGGCGCATGGAAATCCTTCAAGCCGAAAAACACCAAAATCTTTCTCAACAAGACATCATTCCACTATTAGTGCTTGACGTATGGGAGCATTCTTATCTTCTTAAGTATAAAGAAGACCGTAAAGCCTATATAAAAGCTTGGTGGAATGTCGTCAACTGGCAAGATGTGAATGAGCGTTTCCGGCAAGCTCGAACCATTCACTGGCAACCATTTTAATATTATTATATGCAACTCCAGCCGACAAAAAGCGAGACTACTCTTGTTTGAGTAGTCTCGCTTTTTATATTGCTTATTCGTTGATATTAAATACCTTAAACTTTCATAGGAAGTTTTTAATTTTTGGGAATACCTTTATTGCCGTTTCATAAAATACATCTCCATGAAACTCTTCAGGTATTAGTTCTTTTACAAACTGAATATAGGGTTCGACAGGTACTAGCGGCCAATCGGTACCAAACAAAAACTTTTGATAATTATCGCAATAGGTTAAAGCGTGCCTCAGGTGAGAGAAAAAGACAGGAGAATTTTTCAAGTGATCGTTGTTTTCTTTATTACCGACGATTAAACCAGACAGGTCGGCAAACATGTTTCTATTTTTATACACGACCTCTGCCCCATCCAATGTCCAAGGGTCTCCAAAGTGTGCCATCAGAAAATTAATTTCTCTATATTTTACAGCTACTTCATCCAGAGTGAGAGGGTGGGAATACTTAAGCAGACCTCGCTCGGAATACGTATCACCTGTATGAAATACTACTGGAAGTTGATATTTCATAGCTAAACGATAAACGGGTTCGTACACTTCATCATAGGCATAAAAGGGATAATAGCCTAAGTAGATTTTAATCCCTACCACCTCAGGCTTTTGCAGGTCTTTTTCAATATGAGCTAAAGCTAGTTCATCTAGCTTATGCGGATTAACCCCTACACAATATACAATGTTAGGAGGTATAGACGCTTCTAAATCTAGTCCCATTGGATTCACAGAAGAAGGATCGGGAAAGCCCTCCTTCACCCCTTCCGTTAAACCCATACCAATACCAAGAACGACATTATTATCTTTGTATTCTTTGACAATCCCTTGATAGGAGTAGTCCACCATTGATTTTTCTTGAGCCGTTCTTTTAAATTCCTCAATGTTAGAAAAATGCATATGCGCATCAATAATCTTCATCTGACACCTCTACTTAAATCGAATATTTTCCAAAGAAGATAGCGCTTCTTCTGAAAGCATTTCTTCTGCAAAGATATAGAATATAGGGGATGTGAAAAAGCGCTGATCATTTTTACTTTGTAGCTTTCTCATTATGGAATGCATCGTTACATCCTTATTCATATAAGACTGACTTCTCCCTTTATGTTCATCCGTGAACACGTGTAGCATTTCAGCTCGATTCGATGATCCATAGATTCGGGTAGACGGATCTGTAATCTCCATCTCCCCCTTTCCCGTGTAATACGTTTGTAACTCACCTTTAGAATTAACGAGTTTCAACCATCCTTTCGCTATATCTTCATCCGGTTTCACAAACATTTCTGTTACCCATACCTTATCTTTGAAATAGCTTCCTGTTTGTTGCTCTATTTCAACCATATGACAGACGATAGGAATACTAGGTAATAGTAAAAAATACTGATGAAAAACTAAACCCTTATATTTCTCATGTTTTTGAATATGAGCCGATATTTTCAAGCCGTTCCATTCATTTTGTTTATTGTCCGCCAATGAAACAAATGCTACCGTTCTTTCTTCTTTCAATAATGAGAAGGAACTGAGGTCATTCACTGTATTTCGGATTCCTCCCGCCCATGGATTCCACCAAGCCTTCGCCGTAGGTGTAGGATAGGCACTATCCAACCATTCGTTCCCTTGAGACACCATGGAATAAAGAGATGGGAAAAACTGAGGAGCCGCTTTAATCTGAATGTGACCGTTATCTACCTTGAAGGTTTCGATATCGTTTTCTATTGTTGACTCTGTCTTAATTTGAGTGTGACCCTTTCTAAAAACAGCTATTTTTCTTACTATCTCATAGTGAGGCTGCTGTAACTTGACAGAGAGTAGCTGTACGCCTTTATCCTCTACTAAAGTAACATCAAAGCTTGCTTCCGTTCGCTGGTCCTCTACCGAGAAATGTTGACTTACTTCCTCTTCGTGTTCTCCATGAATGGATAAGGTCAGCTTGCCGTCTAAGTAGTTTAATTTCTGATCTTTAAATGTAACGGTACACTTCTTTTCAACAAAAGGGTTATGTTGATCTGAGAAGAATACAACCGTTTCCTCCGATTGATTTGTTTCTAGACATACTTGTTTATTGGCAAATGCTCGAAAATCCTCCCATTGTTGGTAGGCACCGATTGAGATGAAGAATGGCGACACTGCTACTTTTTGTTTGGCTTCTACTTTTCCTATAGGTGCTTCTAAGTATAGGAACCAACCATTAAAGTGAACATGGTAAGGCTGAGACCAACAGAGCCCTCTAGGATACGTATGACCACGGGAGAAAATCCAATTTTCCGTTAACCTTTTACTTTCCCACTGGCTATAATCATTCCCATGAGCATCCGTCATTTCAATCATTCCATTATCATAAGGGAAGACAGATCGATAGATATTGTGCATGAGTGGATTGTTAAGCCACAATTCTGTTGTTTCTGTAGATGACCGATTTTCTATTTCGTACCATTGTTTCACTAAGCCTTCGGAGTAAAGCAACGTATACGAAGTCATAGTGATTTCTGGAAAGTCATTAGATATGTACGTTGCGCGCAAACCTATAGCCCCGTTCTCATCAAAGAAGCTTACCTCTTCAGGCTTTTTCTTGGAAAACTCACTTGAGTATGGCTTTCCTAGTTTTGGTTGCATGATAGACGAATGATTATCCTTTTGAGCAGGCGAATGAAGGAGAAGGCTGTTGTTCAGTTTGTTTAGACTTACAAAATACCTTCCATTAAAGATAGTCCAAAACTTCTCGCACTCTCCAGAAAATCTCCCCCCAATCCCTTGGAAGCCAGACCCTATTCTCTTATAGAACGAAATCGTATTCCCGTCTTTTAAAGTAGCCGTTATTTTCATTCTATCTCCATAAAAACCAAAACTATTTAACGTGTACGATATAGGTAATGACTTCTTTTCCTTCGGTAGTAGCATCATGGTGATATACCGTTTTTCTAGCTCGATAAAGCTTTCCTGCGGAAGCTCAAATGTGAACTGAACATCTTCTTGAAAATTGTTTTCAATATCTATATACAACTCTGATCGTTTACCGATATAACTTTCCATCTGTGGATTTTGCAAGGTAATAAGTGCAGGGAATTTAGGTACTACACCGATTTTAAATACGGCTTTTTTTCCGTTGATTTCAGTATTTGTAGTAACAGTGGGATGGGTCCTCCAAATACTTTGTTCTTCCTCTATCTCCCCTAAATAAAACATGGACTCTATCTCCAGCTCGCCTTTATATGGCAGGTGAACATGATTCTGATAATCAAATGTAATATTCTTGTTGTTGACCCCATTCAAATGGATATCCAGGTTTTTCCCTGTTTTATTCACAATGCGATAAAGGATTTTATATTCTCTACCAAAGACTAGCTCTAGATTCTCCACTATTGCAGAAATCAGGTAATCATCCGTTTCTATTAAACGTAGTCCTCTTCCACGACGTTCAAACTGCACTCGTAAGTTGCTCCCATTCTTTTGCCATGCATACTCAAAATAGTCAAACTGATTTTCTATTATTCCATCTGGCTTTACTTCAATATGACGCATACTATCCTCGTACCAATTCATTTCTTGAAAGAAAGCGGATATAGCTTCTGTTTGCAAAACAGACGGGATAAAGTTCATTAAGTGAGTTGTATCATCCCGCTCCTCCCAAAAGAACCCGCACTTCTTGTATAAAGGAACAGCTTTTGTATTTCCAGCCCATGTGTATAAATCCAATCTTGGCCACTTTAGTTCTATTGCTTTCTCTAACACTTTCAATAACAGTAATTTCCCTATCTTTTTCCCATGATACGCAGGTCGTACATTAAGTAATGGGACATATAACGCTCCCTCATCCTCGCGATATTCACTAAGGCTACAGTACCCTACTACTCTCTCTCCATCTAAGGCGAGAAACAAATGAATATTATCACTTGTGGATTCTCTTTGAAGTACTTGCTCTGTTGTCGTAATGGAGTTTCCTCCGCCCCAGCCATCCTGACTATGATTCCACATATCAGCTAATGCTGAAGCCAAATCTGGTGTATATTCTATCACTTTAATACTTTCTACCACTATTTCTTTAGCTGTACTCGTCATACTAACACCCCTTATTAAAGTTGAACTCTTTAAGAAACTAAATTTTTTAAGGGCAAAAAAAGGACCCGGCTTGATGGTCCTTTTATCTATATAAGTGCCTAAAAGAGCACTTATAACAATATAAAAAACCATAGGTGTAAAACACAACCCATGGTTTATGAATGCTACATTATTGTTTTTGTAGACTAACTGAAGGTTGTATCCCTTTTGTACATATGAAGTTCATTTTAAACTCAACGGCCTTTATCACGATACACAACCTCCTTCTCTTAGGTAATTTTTGGTTTTAATACCAAATTTATCATCAGTTTATACTATTTTATATGTTTTGTAAATCTATTTTATACCTTTTCCTATGATTGACTGTTCTTATCCGTCAATCCTTTAACAAGCTGCTCAAGGTCTATTCCTGTTACGCTCTTTAGCATGTCTGGAGCAGTCGCCATTAAATCTGTTACGTAGTTACTCACTCTCATTGCCCCTGCACCGTTTCCGGTATCCACTACGGTCAACTTATCAATCGAACTGATTGGCTCGGAGATTTTACCAGCTAATTCTGGCAACATCTTCACAATAATATCGAGTACCGCGGCTTCTCCGAACTTCGCGAATGCTTCTGCTAGCTTTTCCTTCGCTTCGGCTTCTGCAAGTCCGCGTAAACGGATAACTTCGGCTTCTGCTGTGCCCTTAGCACGTTCGGCATCGGCAATCGCTAAACCGTCCAACCGTTTCTGATTCGCCAAAGCCTTTGCTTCTACTTCTATTCGATATTGAATTGCATCGGCTTCGCGCATTTTCTTCGCCTTATCGGCTTCGGCCGCCTGTTCAACGGCATAACGATCAGCGTCGGCTTTTTTCTTCACTTCTGCATCATATTGCTTCTCACGTCGTGAAATTTCTTTCGTCTCGAGATCAATTTCTCGTTCTTTACGTACCAGTTCAATTTTCATCTGTTCTTCCACGACGACCTGCTTCGATCTTGCTTCTTGAATGTGATAAGATTGGTCGGCTTCTGCTTTTGCCTGGTCCTGTTCTCTTTTAAAAAAGGCAACCTGCAACTGATTTTCTTTGGAAGCTTCCGCTATGTTCGTGTCTCGTAATAGCTCCGCCTTTTGCCCTTCTTCTTCTGCGAGTGCCTTCTTAATTCGGGAATCACGAATCGCTTCCGCTTCAGCAATGTCGGCATCCCGTTTTACCGCTGCAATTCTCGGCTTCCCGAGCGCCTCTAAATACCCGTTTTTGTCGCGTAAGTCTTTGATCGTGAAGGAAACGATTTGTAGACCCATTTTCTTTAAATCTTTAGCCGCTACACCCTGTACTTCTTGCGCGAATTTATCACGGTTACGATACACTTCTTCTACAGTCATCGAACCAAGAATAGCACGGAGATGACCTTCTAATACTTCCTGTGCTTCTCCCTTTAGTGCCTCAATCGGCTTACCCATGAATTGTTCAGCAGCAGTAGCCACATCTTCGACTGAACCACCAATTTTAATTATAGCGACTCCATCCGCCATAACCGGAACACCTTGCTCGGTGTACACTTCTGGTGTAGAAACATCGAGTTTATGAGATAGTAATGATATAAATTCCGCTTGTTGGAAAATTGGCCAGATAAAAGCGCCGCCACCACGAACAATTTTAACGCTTCGTCCCGATTCGTCTGTTAGTACATTTTTACTACCCAAAAAAGTCCCCGTTACAAGCATCGCTTCGTCAGGACTGACTGTCCTGAAACGAGCCCAGAATGCAAGACCTAAGACAACAATTACCCCTACGACAATCGATGGAACAAGTAAGATATCTAGCATGAACATCTCCCCTTCTATTCACGTTTTAATATTTATCAATCGACTAACTTCGTACAGCACGAATAGTCGAAATTTACCCTACTTCGTTAGTAGTTATTTTTAAGAGGAGTTACAAACAGCGTATCTTCTCTTGCTTCAATCACTACAACGATCGTTCCTGCGGGAATATTTTTATTGTAAAAGCTAGCAGCGATTTGATTGGTATTTCCTGCACCTATTTTTATGATTACCTCACCGTAGCCATTTTCTGGAACAGGTGTGATTACTTCTCCAATCTTCCCCGTTAAATCGCGAATCGAAAAACCAGTAGAATTCTCACTGTTTTCCATGGGCTTTACATAAAAGAAATAGATGAGAATGGCTAGAAATATCGCACATAATAAGGAAAGTAGAATAACGATAAGCGTCCCGAAACCGGTGTATTTACTCAACATCACCCCTGCCCCTCCAAAAGAGGTAATGCCTCCAACTAACGTCATCGGTTGTAAGTAATCCGGTCCTTCTATCGATAAAAAATCGAGCATACCATCCAGTGCATTACCGAGTAAATCTCCAAAAACGACGGTCACGATAGCAAAAATAGCACCGCCAACTAGACAACCCCAATATAACTCAAGCATCTAGCAGCCCCCTTCTCCATTTAAACCTTCATTGTAGAAAATGGTTATACACTATATACGATTAAAATAAGGAAGAGTTTCAATATTCTTGA
>FWWL01000644.1_pt1 | contig 93493 bp, 77 predicted proteins | sample 2228331 | NCBI WGS metagenome assembly FWWL01 (sample SAMEA103939775, study PRJEB20133) | metagenome | reverse complement strand
TCAACCACATACGAACCGAGAAAGCCAGCGCCGCCGGTGACCACGACCCGCCTGTCAGCCCAGAAGCGCGCGCTCTCAGGCCAGGATTGAGTTTCGGAATGCATAGAACTCCTCGCTGGAACGAATCTTCGGCTTACTGCACAATAAACTGGGCATTGCGATACTGGCTGTCGAGCGCGTCTTTGATCACGCCGTTGAGGAGAACGCCGGCGACCTCCTGGATTCCCTGCTCGACGCTAATCTTGGGCACAAAACCGAGCCGTTCGCGAATCTTGGCGAACGAAACCCGAATGTCGCGCATATCGCCGCCGAAGGTCAGGTCTTTGTATTCGATCACTGTTCCTTCGACATAGCGTTGCACCAGCGCCACGATCTCGTCTTTGGTGTAGTTGCCGGTGTCGCCGCCGACGTTGAAGATCTCGCGATTAACTGTTGCCAGCGGCGCAGTGAGACCGAGCAAGACGGCGTCGCAGACATCGCGCACATGCACGAACGAGCGGGCGTAGCCGCGTTGATAGATGATCAGTTTGCGGCGCGTGATCGCTTCCAGCACAAACTGGTTGACGATCAGGTCGAAGCGGGTGCGCGGCGAAACGCCAAAGAGAGTCGCAAATCGGAAGAGGATGGGAGTTGTCGCAGCGCCGTTGGTTTCGTTGCGGAGAAACTGCTCGGCGGCAATCTTGGTCTCGGCGTAGAGCGACTGTGGATTAAGCGGCGACTCTTCGGTTACCGGCGCGCCATCAGCCGAGAGGCCATAGTTACTGTACGTCGACGCAAAGACAAACCGATCGGCGCGCGCTGCTTCTGCCGCTGCGAATACCCGCTTTGTGCCCTCAAAGTTATAGCGCCAGGCGACCTGCGGCCCAACCATCTGGCAGGCCGGGAAACCAACGATGGCAGCCAGATGAATCACCGCATCGAAGCGAGCGGGCGGCAAATCGCCAACCCGCAGTCCGTCGGCGCTCGCCCGCAACGTCGTTGGGTCGCAGACATCGCCTTTGGCGAAGCGAAATCGCGGATGGTGCCAGTAACCGAGAAGCGAGGCGCCGCCGAACAACAGATCATCGACGACCGTCACCGACCAGCCCTGATTGAGCAAGACACCGGTCAGCAGAGAGCCGATGTAGCCGGCGCCGCCGGTAATCAGCGCATGAGGAGTGGTTGCAGTTGTCATCGCTGTCATCCCCTGAACGTGTGTTACGGAGTTGCCGAGAAGACGACCTGGGCGTTCATGTTCCAGCGCAAACGCGGATCCCAGGTATCAGGCGCGATCCTCACTGTGTAGCTGGTGCCGATGCCGGTTTCGCGGCCAACCAGTTCCACGAAACGAACTCTACCGCTCAAACGGACATCGGGCAGAGCGATGAAACTGATGGTCACGGGATCGTTCTCCTGCACGAGGCCGACGTGCAGCTCGCTCAGGTTCGGCACCACGATCTGCCATTGATCGAACGTCGCCAGCGTCACCACTCGCTGATTGGCATCAACCGTCTGGCCGGGCTGCACAGCGATGTTGACGACTGTGCCATCGATAGGCGCGCGAATCTGGTAGCGTTCGCGGTTCAACTCGATCTTGCGCAGCTCTAGCTCAGCCCGTTCAATTCGGGCCTGCGCGATTGCCAACTGCGCGCTGGTTGGTTCGGCCAGCAGCGAAGCCAGGGCAGCGGTTGCCTTGTCAAGCTCGGCTTCGAGCACGGCGACTTCGTTTGGGTGATTGATCGTTAATTGCGCCAGGCGGGCTTCAGCCAGCAGAATGCGTTTTTCGGCAGCGGCAAGCTGGTCGGGAGTTGCCGGGCGCAGCGCATCAGCCAGACGCGCCTCGGCCTGATCGACCTGCGCCTGATAGGCCGCGATCTCGGTGAACTCGTTCTGGCGGATCGTTTCCAGCGCTACCCGCGCCTCTTGCAGGCGACGCTCTGCGTTCTCCACCGCGCGCAGCAGACGACTCTCGTTGTCGATCTGACCCTGCGTCAACTGACCGCCGCCGGCGACAATCTGCTGGTTTGTCCAGGCTGCGCGCGAGTAATCATCCTGCGCATTGCGCAACTCATTCGCCAGGCGCTCAATCTGTGATTCGAGCTGAGTCTTTTCGCCGGCCAGCGTATTAATCCGGGTTTGCAGTCGGGCGCGCGCTTCGGCGACAGCCGCTTCCAGCCGCGCCCGCTCTTCGGGCGTGATACCATTGAGCAATCGCTCTTTCACGGCGCGCGCCTCGCGCAGTTCGGCGCGCGCCGCCTCAATGTCACTCTGGGTCACATTCGTTCGCCCATCGGCCAGCCGGGCGCGCGCGCGGGCTACCTCAGCCTCGGCCTGTTCGATCTGCTCAGGAGTGGCCCGGTTACGCAATTGCTCGTAACTTGCCTGCGCTTCGATCAAGGCAATGCGCGCCTCTTCCATCGCCAGATCGAGCGCGCGAATATCGAGGCTGGCAATGATGTCGCCGGCGCGCACCCGGTCACCCGGACGCGCCAGCACTTCATTCACGGCGCCGCCATTGACAAAGCTCAGATCAAGCACCATCGCCGGTTCGACACGACCACTCGCGATCAGGGTGCCATTGACAATCTCCGGCCCAGTTGTAGGCGCCACAACTGCCGTTGGCTCAGAGGCGATGGCCGCAGTGGGTTCAGGATCGGTGACCGTGGCTGGCTGGCTGCAAGCAGTCAGCGCTAGCGCCAGCGCAGTGAGCGCAATCGACCAGAAGACGCGCATTGTCATGACTCAATCTCCTGTGTCGCGCAGCGGTTCGCTGGTTCTTACTGCCGTATGAGTGTTGGGTTGCGAAAACCACTGTGGCTGTGGTCGAGTTGATCGGCGTCGCTTCGCCGTGCCATTGAGTGCAATGCCCAGGCAGGGAATGCTGGTGTGGCGCAATAGATCGAGCATCTGACGCAGATCCGCCTCCTTCGTATAATTGGCCCGCGCGACAGCCAGCGTTGTGTCAACCGCTCGCAGCAGCAGGGTGGTGTCGGCAAAGGTCAGGAGCGGTGCGCTATCGATAATGATCACATCGGCCAGTTGTCGTAGTTCAGTCATGACCTTTTCGAGACGCGGACTGCCCAGCCACTGCGACGGCAAACCGGTCAGGTTGCCAGCGGTCAGCACATAGAGATTGGCCTGTTCGGTCACGCGCAGGAATGGCTCGATGGCATGCGCCGTCTGGCTGAGCAGATTCGCCAAACCTCCCTGATTGGGAATGTTGAAGATAGTGTGCAGGATAGGGTGACGCAGATTGGCGTCAATCAGCGCCACCCGCCGCCCGGTCTGCGCCAACCCCACTGCCAGATTCGCTGCGGTCACGCTCCGTCCTTCCCCGCTTACCGCGCTGATCACGGCGATTACCTGCGGACGCTCGGCAGCGGCTATCGAGTCAAGGTAAAGACGGAACATGCGGTAGGTTTCGGCGTCAAGCGAGGTTGGGTCGCGTAATGTCACCAGTTGCGCCGCCGGCGTCGCGCCGTTGAGCCGGCCAATCGTGGCCAGCGGCTTGCCGCCGCCGTGCCGATTGAGATCGTTCTCGTCTCTGATTCGCGTGTTGAAGTAATCGCGAAGGAAGCCAACTGCAATCGCCAGCAATACAGCAATAAAGATGCTCAACAGAATATTGCGCGTATAATCAGGGCTAACCGGATTGCGCTTGGCGTAGGCCGGATCAACAACGATCAGGATCGATCCCTGCGCGTATGGGTTGTCGAGCAGATCGCGCTCAAGCGCGCGGAATGCAGCTACGATAGCGTCGGCCAGTTGCTCTGCGCGCTGTCGGCTGGTATCCTGGACGGTTAACACAAACAGCTCGGTTTGTTTGACATCTTGCACGCTCGCGCGCGCAGCCAGTTGCGCGGCGGTTACACCCTCAACCATCGCCGCAGCGCGCTCGAGCACGGGGCGCACCAGCAACAGCTCCTGCACCGTGAGCGAGTAGCGTTCACGAGCGCGCAGATCATCGAATGTCGGCGAAGGACGGGCAAAATTGCCCTGATCCTGATTGACCATCAGCATTGTTGAGGCTGCGTACAGGCGGGGCTGGCTCTGCGAATAGAAATAGCCGACACCGCCGCCGATTGCGGCGAAGATGGCGATCAGCCATGCCCAACGCCAGAGAAAGAGCAAGTAGGTTCTGAGTTCCAATGCGGCCTCCGCGCTACGAATGAGAACGGCACTACGATCTGCGGTCATAAACTTAAGCATTTATCGAGCATGGTCTGGCGGGGAGGGGTGGGCGACAGGATGGGCAGACCTCACTGTTCACTATACTCCATAATTGTTCCCTGCGTCATGGTTGTAAACGGTTGAGTTGACATCTCAATGTCGTCAATTTGTTATTTCGATGACAATACCGTCATACGTAACGAGATGCCATCTCTGGATCGAGTATTGCCCGGTAAAGGTCAAGATAGCGCTGAGCCTGCAATTCCTGCCGATACTCAGCCAGCGCAACTGCGCGACAAAGCCGGCGTAGCGCCTGGCGCTCACTCTCATTCGTCAGCAATTGCCGGATCGCTGCGCGCAATCCGGGTACGTCACCCACCGGCGCCAGCAGCCCGGTCTGGCCGGGACGCACCAGTTCACTCACCCCGCCGGTATCAAAGCCGACGACCGGCGTCCCGCAGGCCAGGGCCTCCAGCACTGTGCCCGGCATATTGTCTTGCAGTGAAGGGATGACAAACAGATCAGCCGCGCTGTAAACGAGGGCCAGGCGCGTGTCATCATCGATAGCGCCAAGCGCATGTTGGGTGATTGGCGCATTCAGGGTTGGGGGATTGCGTCCGATGGCGACCAGATGCAGATCAGGCAGATCGCTCAGCCCAGCCAGCGCCTCAACCAGAAGCGCAAACCCTTTGCGTCGGTTGTTGACCGAAGCGGCCACAAACAAGACGATCTTTGCCTGCTGCGGCAGATCAAGGACTGCTCGCGCGTAACTCTGATTATATGGCGCGAAGGTGCTGGTATCAAGCCCATTGGGAATGATATGCACCGGTAGGTGACCGAAGAGTGAACTGCGCTGCGCTTCCGCTGCCATCCAGCGGTTGAGCGCAACGATGTGCAACCGTCCCGGCGGCACGCGCGCCAGCGCTGCGCGTTTCCGCGCCCAGATCTGATGTGAGAGATCATGCTCGTCGTGCGAGCCGAGTTGCGGACAGGCGCCGCAGCTCGCAGTGTAGCGACCGCATCCCTCATCGTAGTGGCAGCCGCCAGTAAATGGATGCTGGTCAGACAGCCGCCACACGATGGGCGCGCGACGCGGCGCCAGGCGAAAAAACGATGCGTAGTCGATCAAACCGGCGACCCAATGCAATGTAATCACGTCGCACGGTGGCAAGGTGCGCACCAGTTCACGCCCGTAGCGACTGCGGTCATCGCTGAACGGTTCCAGGCCCTGAGGCCTCGTCGCCAGGTATGGTTGCATGGCGCGCCAGATACGCCAGCCGCGCCAGCGTCGTTGCGCCATGCTCAATACATTAGTCGCTGGCCCAATCACCTGCACAGTCGGATCGGTGCTGCGCCGGTTGGCAACCAGCATCTGCGATTGACAGCCTAGCGTTAGCAGCGCCCGATGCAATCGGTAAGCCGCCCGGGCGGCGCCGCCGCTGATGTCGTTAGTGCTGAGGTGAACGACCCGCATCTTCTTCATCGCGCTGCCAATCGTCGCCGGGCCAGCGGCCCAATTGCCGGTAACGAATAGATCATCTCTGGAATGGCTCGTCGGTAATAGGCAGGGATGAAGGGGAGCGCAAACCCGGCCCTGAGCCAGGTGAAATACTGTTCACGTTGACGGTAGAGCTGGCGCCAGCGCCCATAGTAGGTTGTCCAGATCACGCGCGTGATCGCGGCCCGACAGGCTGCCCATGTCTGCGAATGATTTCTGGCGTATGCGCGCAGGGTCGGATGCCGATCAAGAAAGGCAAGGAACTGGCGGGAAGCGCGCGCCAGGCTGGCAACGCTCACCGACTTGCCGAAACTGGTGTCGTAGATGCGATGGCGAAAGATGGCATCGTGGCAGTAGACGATGCTGCGCTCGATGCTGAGCGCAATCAGTAAGGCGTTATCGATGCCGTTCCCACCGTCGAAGTCAGGATAGCCGCCGACAGCGCGCAGTTCGGTAGTGCGGGCCAGATTGGTGGTAAAACAGACAAATTTGTGTTCATTCCGTCCCCAACGCTGGATCCAGTCAGGGCCGTTCATCACCGGCGGCGGCAGCGGACGATCAGCGGTAGAGCCAATGATCTGGTTTTGCTCATCAATCACCTCGACGCGCGAGATGGCCGCTGCCGCAGTCGGATACGCTTTTAGAGCGGCAACCATTGTCGAAAGGTAGTCCGGCGCCAGTTCATCGTCGTCACTGAGCAGCACGAAGTACTCGCCGCTGGCTGCGTTCAGGAGCTGGTTGAAATGGGTGACAATCGGCGCCGACGTCGGGTTTTGGCGGAAAACGAAGGGGCGATTGTAGTGCGCGCGCGCAACGTTCAGCACCGCATCGCCGTTGCAGCCATTATCAGAGACGATCAGTTCGATTGACGGATAATCCTGGGCGGCTACCGACCGAATCGCCTGTGCCACGTAGGTCAGTCGTTTGTAGACCGGAATCGCTACCGTCACTGGAGCAGACATAAAAAACCTCACTCTGTCTGCGACTGAAGATCGACATCACTGGTTCGTTCACGCGCAATTCGCGCTGGCGCGCCGACGGCAATCACACCGGCAGGCAGGCTGCGGGTGACGACGCTGCCGGCGCCGACCACAGTGCCGGCGCCAATGGTCACGCCCGATAACACGATCACGCCGTAGCCGAGCCAGACATCATCTTCGAGCACGATCGGGCCTTTGCTGGTGAGCGGTTGGCGACCGATCAGTTGTCCGGCAGCAGTGCCATGATCGTAGGGATAGAAGGCGCACTGGGGCGCGATCTGGCAGCCGCGACCGATCACGATCTGCTCGAGATATGCCGACATCTGGCAACGCGGCTGAATACCGGTGCGCTCGCCAATGATCAGGCTGCCGCCGCGACCACACTCGATGATTGTATCGCGGTGAATCTCGACATAATCGCCCAGCTCCACTCCGCGCCCATCCTGGCGGTGGTAGATTACCACACCGTCACCGATAAAGACATGACGCCCGCGCCGGATATGCTGACCATTCAGTTGCGCCGATGGCGCGATATATCCCTGCGGGTAGCGATGGGCCAGCGCGACCCGCGCTTTGTATGGCGCATACGGCAGACCGGCCAGCATCGTTGCCAGTTTGCCCCAACGAGCGGGGCCGGCCCATCGCATCCAGAGATCGGTCCATCGTTGCACAAGTTGTTGGCGCATACGGCCCTTCCTCCGAATCGGGTCAGTCGTCAGCGTTTCGTTGCGCGCGCAGAGCAGCGCAGGCGCGCTCTGCGCAGCCTGCTTTTCAGGGCGCATCCGGGCTACGCAATGCGGCGCGTCGCGCGCTTTGGAAGACACCGGTCATCATTAACCCTCCAGAAAGCCCTTCTCTTCCAGGTAGCGAATAATCTTGCGCGCATTCTCTTCTGGCGTGACATCGGTTGTGGTGAGCGTCAGTTCCGGATTGACCGGCGGCTCATACGGATCATCAATGCCGGTGAAGCCGCGCAATTCACCTCGCCGCGCTTTGGCGTACAGGCCCTTGACATCACGCTGCTCGCACACTTCCAGCGGGGTATCGACAAATACCTCGATAAACTGATCGCTGCCGATCATTGCTCGACACTCGTTGCGCGCTGCCCGATAGGGGCTGACCGCAGCGCAGATCACTGCGCCGCCTGCTTTCACCACGGCGTTGGCGACGAAGCCGATACGCAGAATGTTTGTGTCACGGTCTTCGCGAGAGAATCCTAGCCCTTTTGATAGATGAGTGCGCACCACGTCGCCATCGAGAACGGTGGGCGCGCGGCCTCGTTCGAGCAGCAAAATGTTGAGGATGGCGGCAATAGTCGATTTACCGGCGCCGCTCAAACCGGTAAACCAGACGCAAAATCCCTGGCGATGGCGCGGCGGATACATCTGGCGCAGAATCTCGGCTGTCTCCGGGCGGGTAAACCATTCAGGCAAGAGCCGACCCTTCGCCAGATACTCATCACGCACCTGCGTGCCCGAAATGCTGGCAATTTCCGCGCCGGGCGGCGCTTCATCAACCGGCACGTACCGACCCTCGCGCTTGAGGTAGACCAGTTCGGTGAACGGAACCATCGTGACCCCGATCTCGGCAGCATGGCGCGCCAGCAACTCTTGCGCAGCGTAGGGGCCGTAGAATGGCTTCCCATGACTGTCGTTGCCGGGGCCGGCATGGTCACGGCCAACAATGAAATGATTCGCGCCGTAGTTGCGGCGAATAATCGCATGCCAGACCGCTTCACGCGGGCCGGCCATCCGCATCGCCAGCGGCAACAGACTAAGCAGGGTGCGGTTGGGATCGTAGTATTTTTCCACCAGCAACCGATAGCTGCGCACGCGGGTAAAATGATCAATATCGCCGGGTTTGGTCATCCCTACAACCGGATGAATCAGCAGACTGCCATCAATCTGCGCGGCGGCCCGCTTGGTCAATTCCTCATGAATCCGGTGCATCGGATTGCGGGTCTGGAACGCCACCACATTGGGTCGCCCCATCGCGCTCAGCAGTTGGCGCACTTCCGCCGGCGTGTGACGCAACTCGGTAAAGTCGTAATAGCGCGGCAAATTGAGCACGCGCAATCGTCCGGCGGCATAGTATTTTCCCCAGCGAGTCATCTCGGCCACCAGCGGATGGCGCGGATCGGTGGTGCCGAGCACGCAGTGCTCTTCACGTTCAGGATCCCAGGGATAAATCTCGCTCAGCTCAAGAATTGCCAGCGGGTTGTTATGCACATCCCGCAGCAGAATGCGGTCGCTGCCGAAATGACTCTGCTCAACCGGCAAGGTGACCGGGATCGGCCAGAGCGTGCCATCGGCCAGCCTCATCTCTTCAAGCACGCGCTCGTAATCGGCTCGCCCCATAAATCCGGTGAGCGGTGAGAATCCGCCAGTGGCGAGCAGTTCCAGATCGCACAGACTGCGCATTGAAATCTGGATGGAGGGCAGACGGGATGCCTCATCGAGCAAGGCCAGCCGCTCATCGCCGGATACAGTCAGGTCGATCAGGCGTCCGCCATACGGTGCAATCAGAAGGGTATCGTTACGCATGTGCTCACTTTCAATCATCAAGAGAAGGTTGTTGCTTTCCTCACAACGCAGGCCGAAACCATGGCACACGCACCGGCGCGCCGGCGCGCATGAGTTCCGGTACCGTGACAAAACGATAGGTTGACGCGAGGCGAGCGAAGAGAAGCGCTAACGCTGCTATGAGTTCGTCGCGAGGAATAGCGCGCGGATCGCGCGGATTGGCCAGTCGATCGTGCAACAAGACGATGCTTCCCGGCCTGATCTGCTGTTCGAGCCGCGCCGCCAGTTGGGCTGCCGGTTGGGCTACCCAATCCTCGATGTGAAATGTCCAACCGACTACCTCATAGCCGCCGAGCAGCGCATCGATTCGCGAGCCATACGACTGGCCGCCATACGGCGGACGAAACAGGCGCGCACCGTGGGGAGCTAACGCGCGCTGGGCTGCCCACAACTCGCGCCAGCGCCGCATTCGTGGCGTTTGTGGCATGCGGACGTGCGAAAAGGTGTGATTTCCAATCGCATGACCGGCAGCCGCTGCCTGCGCCACCAGATCGCGATGTTCGACCGCGTGGCATCCCAGCATGAAGAAGGTGGCGCGGGCTTGATACTGCGCGCATAATGCGAGTAGTTGCGGCGTATAGACCGGGTGCGGCCCATCGTCGAACGTCAGCGCTACCACTGGCTCGGTTGTCTCGACCCGCATCAGGGTGCCCAGCAGCCGACGCCCGAGCGGAGTTAGCCAGCGCCGGATCGAGCGGGGAAGGCGGTTAATGGCTGGTTGAAGGCGCTGCATTGTTCTCTGTTTCATCAGATCGCCAGCGGTGGGCAGCGGTGCTGAAGACTGCCCTGTAACAATCCGATCAGCCAGGCATTCATGCGTAGCCATTCTGCCAGTTGCTCGCGCTGGCGGATACGGGTCAGGCGGATCATCTGCCGCCACCAGCGTCGGAGGTATGAGCGCCAGAGAGCCGCCGGTCGGCGCGAGCGAATTTGTTGCTCACCGTAACGCATCGCCAATACGACATTGGCAATCGCCCGCTCGCGAGTCTGACGCCACATACCGCGCAGGGTGTCGCGATAACGCACATACACCAGCGCTTCCGGCACGAACGTGAGCGCGACCTGCGCCTGCAATTGAACGCGGAAGCAGAAGTCGGTATCTTCGAGGCGGAGCAGATGTTCATCAAAACCACCCACTTGCTCAAAGATTGATCGCGCAACCGCCATACCGCAGCCACCGGCGTGCGGCAAATACGGCGGATAGCTGATGCTCTGCAAACCATCGGCCTGCGGATTTCGTCGCGTCCGGCTCAACCACGACACCTGATTGAGATGATCGATATCAAAACGCGAGGCAACGAATGGATAGCGATCAAGCGCATTGCCAATGGCTGCCAGCCAGCCCGGCGCGACCACATCATCGGCGTCAACAAACGCCAGCGCGCTGCCGCGGGCATGGCGCGCGCCTTCATTGCGGGCAAAAGCTCCCCCACGGCGCGCGCTTGCGTCGATCACGCGCAGGCCTGGCAAACGATCCTGGAATGCAGCCGCCACCTGGCGCGAACGATCACGTGAGCCGTTATCGGCGACAATTACTTCCCAGGGTCGATCCCACTGCTGATCGGCCAGCGCTGCCAGTTGCTCGCCCAGAGTAGCTTCGGCGTTGTAGCAGGGAATGATGACACTAAGTCTCACTTCAGATTGCACAGCCGCTCCTCCTCGGTTGCCCATATCCTGCTACGCTCCTCTATATCAGGGGCGAGTGAATCGGTAATGATCACCTGCGCAATTGGATTGCTACAATACTGTAATCTTCTCGCGCAGCGGTCCCTGGATGGCGCGCGTGGCATTGCGGGTGTCAACCACTGTCGGCGCTAAGCGGACAATCTGCTCGTAATCGAAGGCGCGGTGATTGGTAATAATCACCGCGCAATCGCAGGCGCGCAGCAGATCGTCGCTGAGCGGAACAGTGCGCATGCGCCGGCCATCGTGGAACTCGAACTCGTCGACATGCGGATCACATGGGATAACGGTCGCGCCGTCAGCCGTCAAGAGATCGTAGACTTTGAAGGCGGGTGACTCGCGAAAGTCATCGACATCGGGTTTGTAGGCAATGCCCAACAGCAGAATCGTGCTGCCGTTGAGCGCTTTGCGCATCCGGTTAAGCGCCCGGATCACCAGGTCATGCACATGCCGCGGCATCTGGGAGTTGATCTCGCCGGCCAGTTCGATAAACCGGGTGGTGAGATCATACGCCCGCGCCTTCCAGGTCAGGTAGAACGGATCAATCGGAATGCAGTGACCGCCCAGGCCGGGGCCGGGCGTAAACTTCATAAAGCCGTAGGGTTTGGTTGCCGCAGCTTCGATCACTTCCCAGACGTTGATCCCCATGCGGTCGCAGAGCAAAGCCAGCTCGTTGACCAGCGCAATGTTGACGGCGCGAAAGATGTTTTCAAACAGCTTGGTCAATTCAGCCACGTCGGGCGAACTAACCGGCACCACGCGACTGGTGATATAACCGTAGAAGGCGCTGGCCAGTTCGGTGCAGCGGATAGTCACTCCGCCCACGACTTTGGGGGTGTTTTCGACGCTGAAGCCCTGGCTGCTGGTCTGGCCTGGATCAATCCGTTCCGGCGAGAAGGCGAGAAAAATCTCTTCGCCAACCCGCAAACCATTGCGCTCGATCTTGGGCATGATCAGCTCACGGGTTGTGCCGGGGTAGGTTGTGCTTTCCAGAATAACGAGCTGGCTGGGCCGAATGCTGGCGGCAATCTCCGCGCTGGCCGCTTCGATATAGCGCATATCCGGCTCGCGGGTGGCGTTGAGTGGCGTTGGTACACAGATGACAAGAACGTCACATTCGCGCAATCGGCGCATGTCGGTCGTCGCTTCGAGGCGTCCATTTGCGCGCAGCGCAGCCAGCGCCTCGCTCGATACATCACCGATGTAGCTTTGCCCCTCGTTGATTTGAGCGACGCGCGCCGAACTGACATCAAATCCGAGCACCGAAAAACCAACCCGACCGGCTCGCTCGGCCAGCGGCAGCCCAACATATCCCAGCCCAATCACGCCCACGCGGGCTTCGCGCCCATGAATGCGGTTCATCAATGTGTGGAACATACAGGCAATGATCTCCCTTGCTGTTAAGGGTCTGACTCACAGGTGGTCATTATAGTCGAAGCGTTTGTCCATAATGCCTGTGGCTGGCGCCGCGATCGATGAGATGGACGGGCGAGCCAGAATAGGAAACCGCTACCGGCAATGATCGTTACGCTACTGGCAATCGCCATTGGGCCACCGAGCGGTTGCGGTGTGATCAGTGACGGTATTGCGCCAATCAGGAAAGGAGCTATGATCAGCAGCGGCAGCAACGGCCAGCGCGAACCCCGCCAGGGCAAACCGGCTATCGTCAGCGGTAGACTCAACACGATAGCCAGCGCAATTGACCACCAGCCTATCTGATAAGCTTGCACGGACAGCCAGCGATTCATCAGCGCTTCTCCTGGCCCAAAGGCGTACCATTGCCGATGCGGTTGCCCATCAACAAACAGTCGCGCCACAGCGCCGTCGTAACTGAAGATGAGTTGATGCGGTGATGAATCGACAAAAACGTCGCTGAACACCAGCGCCGGGCGATCGTTGGCCGGTCTGGTAAGCGGAAGGCGCATACGCACCACGAGATCGGAGCCGGCCTGTATCAGGCTGATATTATGACCGTCGATTCCGCGACCATAATTCACGATGAACCCTTCTGTTGCGCGGGCTGGATCGCGCGGCGCTGCCTCTGCGATCAGGGTGAAGGCGCGGGTCTCGGCAATGGCGGCGCTGATTCCACGCAACGAGTCGCTGCTCATCAGCCAGCGTTGATACCCTACGCCGACTCCATCGGCAGTAAAGGTCGGTTTGCCCTGGGCGAGAAGGGGTTGCCCAAACCTGCCGCGCTCGAGCGGCGGGTTGCGGGTCATGTTGTACGCGAACAGGGGGATCGCTGCCTGATCGATGTCATCCAAAACAAATGCCCGGTCGTATAGACTCACTGCGCGCACATACCCCGGCCAGAATCGCCGACCATCACTGGCCGCGCCGATCTGCAACGTGTAGTAGTTGCTCCAATTCGTTGGTAGGGTTGCTCGTTGCCAGCGGGCCAGCAGCCATCCTGCGCCTGCCAGCCAGAGCGCCAGTCCGAGCGTTGCGATAAGCGCGGGCGTGTGCCGCGCAACGTTCAGTGCCGCCGTGCCAATCTGATCAACGATGGACGCCAGCGGGCGCGCCAGCCGCCAGCTACCCAGACCAGCGCCCAACGCATTGGCTAACACATCGATCAGCGCTGCTGATCGTTCAGGGATGCGCAGTTGTGCCAGCTCGATTCCTAACGAAATACCGCCGGCTAATACCACCACCAGCGGCCAGCGGTAACGCGATCTGATCGCCAAACCATCGAGCAGCCAGCGTAAACCGATCCCCAGCGGCGCGAATAACGCAATGTTCAGGATCACGTCAAGACCATGACTCTTCCCGCGAACGAACTCCACGAATGCTCGTTCGGGCCATGAGGCGGCGAAGTTGAACGGATAGAGCGTCAAAGCGAGAGCGAGCGCCAGCGCAGGCAGGAGGCATGCCAGGCCGCGACGCCCGGCCTGATGACGCTCTGCTTTTTCAGCCGAGCGGTTCATACGTTGTTGTCCAGGGCAGCAGAGGCCGCACTACTCCCGCCAGGTTGCCGCCCCAATCGCCGCGCGCCGAGTCGCCATCGAGGCTATCGATCACCTGGAAGGCAACTGCATCGTGTTCATCAAACTGGCCGATCGGCGGATCGAGGGTTATCAACGCCGCTTCAACGTGCAGCGAACCTTCCGCCAGAAAATTGCCGGGGATGGTGACCCGCGCGCAGTAGTGACCGGCTGGACGCGCTCGTCGCCGCCATTCCGGATCGAGATCAAGGGTGGTGAAGACGGCCACATTATCTTCGTTATACAGGCGAAAATGTGGCAGGAGCACATACCCGCCCTTCATCACCGTGAATTCCATTTCGAGCGTCACCGGCGCGCGAATGTCGATAGTGTCGCTTACCTCGCCATCAACGTCCCGCACGCGCACGGCGCGCAGACGCGCAATCTCACCACCGGGCGCGCTGGGGTGATCCGGCCAGATCCGCTCGGCAATCGAATGAACGCCCTTGCCCAAGTAGACCCCTACAACCTGTTGCGCTGGCCCATCAGCCACAATCTTGCCCTGGTTGAGCAGGATGGCGCGTTGACACATGCGCAGAATCGATTGCATACTGTGAGAAACGAACAGCACCGTGCGCCCCTGCTGACCAACGTCTTGCATTTTGTTGAGGCACTTCTTCTGAAAACGAGCGTCGCCAACTGCCAGCACTTCATCGACAATCAAGATTTCAGGTTCGAGATGCGCAGCCACGGCAAATGCCAGCCGCACATACATTCCCGATGAATAGAACTTGACTGGCGTGTCGATGAACTTCTCGACTTCGGCGAAATGGACGATCGCATCAAAGTTGCGATCGATTTCGCGCTTGCGCATTCCGAGAATCGCGCCGTTGAGATAGATGTTCTCGCGCCCAGTTAATTCGGGGTGAAAGCCGGTGCCCACTTCGAGCAATGAAGCCACGCGCCCGTAGAGTTCAGCTCGCCCGCGGGTTGGTTCGGTGATCCGCGAGAGCACTTTGAGCAGGGTGCTCTTGCCGGCGCCATTCCGGCCAATAATGCCCACGACTTCACCCGGTTGCACATCGAACGATACTCCATCAAGCGCCCAGAGTTCGGTCGTTTGCGCTGCGGCCCGGCGCTTACGCAGGCGTTCAACAATCGTATCGCGCAGCGTCACGTAGCCGCTGGCCGGTTGCTTTACGGCGCCGATCCGATACTGTTTGGCTAAATCGCGCGCTCGAATTGCGTAGTGCATAGGATCAATCTAAATGATGTCGGCAAACTTGCGTTCCACCGTCTGAAAATAGATGAAGCCAGAGCAAAAGATGGCTAGCGCCATTGTGACGGAAATCAACATCAGCAGACTGGGCGGCTGCGTGCCGAGCAAGGCCCAGCGGAAGCCCTCGACGACGCTCACCATTGGATTGAGCGCATAGATCAGCCGCCAGTAGCCCTCGATAAGCTGGCTGGGATAGACGACGGGCGTAGCAAACAGCCAGAGCTGGATCAGAAACGGGGTGGCGTGGCGCACGTCGCGGTAGCGCGCATTAATTGCCGACAACCAGTAGCCGACACCCAGCGCCGTTATCATCGCCAGCAGCAGGAAGAACGGCAAGAGCGCGATAGCTGGTGTCGGCAGCCACTGATACCACACCATTAAACCGATGAGGATGAGAAACGAGAGACTGAAATCAACGACGCCGGCCAGCACACTGGCGGTTGGGATTGCCAGGCGCGGGAAATAGACTTTGCGCACGATATTAGCGCTGCCGACCAGACTGTTTGCAGCCTGGTTCACAGTATTAGCGAAAAATTGCCATGGCAGCAAGGCGGCCAGATTGAAGAGCGGGTAGGGAATATTGCCAGTGTTGATTCCAGCCAGCCGACCGAAAATAATGCTGAAGACGACGAGTTGCAAGACGGGCTGAATGATGGCCCAACTTGCGCCGAGCAGAGTCTGCTTGTAACGCACTTTGACGTCGCGCCAGACCAGGAAAAACAGCAGTTCGCGATACAGCCAGAGATCACGCCAGTTGAGCTGCCGCCATCCCCGACGTGGTTCGATGATGATCGGTTTCGACAGGAAGGTTTGTTCAGCAACCGGCTTTGCCGTGCCGGCAATCGGTGTGGTGGGAGGTTCCAGTGTTGCCATGAGTCAGGTCTCGCCCTCTCTGCGCCAGTGCTACAATACATCACGAGAGCGATGTGAATCGGTTACAATGCAGACAGCGATGGATCACATCGACCGGTGCGCGACTTGCAAGTGTGCGTCTCCCCCTATTTAGCATAGTGTGTTTTCATCAGCAATGCAATTACAAAATGTCAATCAGGTTCCTGGTAGCTATCGTTTACAGTAACAGTGTGGATGGGCGTTAGAATCTGGTTACGATCTGCGCATGAGCGTATCGTCGGTTACTCACCGCGCGAAGTGACAAAACTGAAAGGTGGTTTCATGTATGGCCTACGCAGCTCTAATCGGCGCTGAAGTCAAGCGTCGCGAAGACCCGCGCCTGATCCGTGGCCAGGGGCAATACGTCAGTGATCTACGCCTGCCAGGCATGCTGCATGTAGCGATTGTCCGCAGTCCGTATGCTCATGCCCGCATTCTTTCAATTGACAAAGCCGCCGCTCTCGATCATCCAGATGTGGTGGCAGTGTATACCGGCGCCGATCTGCTCGATCTTTGCCAGCCCTTGCCGCTGGCCAGTTCGGGTGAAGGCAGCAGCGGATCGCAACGGTATACTGGTCGCGCGCGCTATGCGCTGGCGGTCGAGCGGGTGCGTCACGTGGGTGAAGCGGTTGCCGCGATTGTGGCCCGCACCCCGGCTGCTGCGCTCGATGTCGCCCTGGCCTTGCCGATCGAATGGGAGCCGCTGCCGGCAGTGATCGATCCACTGGCGGCGCTTGAACCCGATGCGCCGGTCATTTTTGCCGATCTGCCCGATAACGTCGATCACCGTCGGCGGCGCCAGAAAGGCGATATTGAGGCTGCGTTCGCCGCGGCTCATCGGATCATTCGCCAGCGCATGGTCAACCAGCGCCTGCTTGGCTTTCCAATGGAGGGACGCGCTGTCGTGGCTGCGCCCGATCCGACGAGCGATGGCGTTATCTTATGGACAAGCACGCAGACGCCGCATCAGATTCGGAGTGAGGTCGCCAAAGTGATCGGTCTGGCCGAAAATCAGGTGCGAGTGATTGCGCCTGATGTCGGCGGCGGGTTTGGCGTCAAAATCGGTATCTATCCCGAAGAGGCTCTGCTCGCTGCGCTGGCCCGCCAGCTCAATGCGCCGCTGCGCTGGGTTGAGCATCGGCTGGAACACGTTCAGGCCACCACGCACGGTCGCGGCCAGATTTGCGATATCGAAGCCGCAGTTACTGCTGAGGGCGAGGTGACAGCGCTGCGCATGCGGATCGTGGCCGATCTCGGCGCGTATCCGCTTGCGCCCGGTTTGCCCGATCTGACAACCGCGATGGCCGTTGGTGTGTACAAGATTCCCACCATCGATCTCGAAGCGGTCTGCGTCTACACCAACACCACGCCGGTGGCAGCGTATCGCGGCGCTGGTCGGCCTGAGGCAGCCTATTACATCGAGCGGTTGATGGATCTGGTTGCCGCCGAGCTGGGGATCGATCCTGCCGAGGTGCGCCGCCGTAATTTCATTCCGCCTGACGCTTTCCCCTACAAGACGCCAACCGGTCTCACCTACGATAGCGGCGAGTATGACCGCGCGCTGACGAAAGCGCTCACGCTGGCTCGTTACGAACAGTTGCGCGCCGAGCAGGCTGCCCGGCGCGCTCGCGGTGACCGGATGCTGTTGGGTATCGGTATCGCCTGCTATGTCGAAATGTGCGGTTTTGGCCCTTACGAGAGCGCGCAGATCAAGGTCGAACCGAGTGGGACGGTCACTGTTACTACCGGGATTTCGCCGCATGGTCAGGGCACAGCAACGACCTTTGCTCAGATCGTGGCCGATCAGATCGGCGCTGACTTTGAGCGAATTATTGTCAGGCACAGCGATACCGCGATCACGCCGATGGGCATCGGCACGATGGGATCGCGTTCGCTGGCAGTTGGCGGCGCGGCGCTTGCGCGGGCCGCGACCAAAATCCGCGAGAAGGCGCGCCAGATTGCCGCGGCAATGCTTGAAGCCAGTGTTGCCGACATCGAGTTGCGCGAGGGACGCTATTGTGTCCGTGGCGTGCCCGATCGCGCCCTCACCCTGACCGAGATTGCCCGGCGCGCTTACAGCAGTAAGTTGCCCCCAGAGCTTGATCCGGGGCTGGAAGCGGTTGATTACTTCCGCCCCTCTGATTTGATTTATCCCTTCGGCGCCCACGTGGCAGTGGTGGAAGTTGATCGCGAGACGGGTCAGGTGCGCATCCGTGAATATTACTCGGTTGATGATTGTGGGCCGCGGATCAGCCCATTGATCGTGACCGGGCAGGTGCATGGCGGGCTGGCGCAGGGCATTGCTCAGGCTCTGCTCGAAGAGGTGGTCTACGATGCCAGCGGTCAGTTGCTCAGTGGCACCTTGATGGATTACGCGCTGCCGCGCGCTGATCTCTTTCCGCCTTTTACGGTTGACAAAACGGAAACCCCGACCCCGCTCAACCCGCTCGGCGTCAAGGGGATCGGCGAAGCGGCAACGATCGGCTCGACGCCGGCCATTGCCAACGCGGTGATCGATGCGCTGGCGCCGTTCGGTGTTCGTCATCTCGACATTCCGCTGCGTTCAGAGAAGGTCTGGCGAGCGATCGAGGGGTCTCTACGATAGTAACGTCAATCAGTGAGAGGGTTCTATGAGCGAGATGCTCCGCGAGTCGCCGTATCCGATGGTGAGTATTGCCGAAGCGACCGCTATGATCATGGCGCGCGCTCAGCCGCTCGATAGCGAAGAGATCGATGCCCTGACCGCCCTGGGGCGGGTGCTGGCCGCTGATGTCAGTTCGCCAGAAGATATTCCTGATGTGCCCAAGTCGGCGATGGACGGCTACGCGCTGCGCGCCGGCGATGGCCTGGCGCCCCGGCGGGTGGTCGGCGAGTTAACCGCTGGGGGCGCAACGACGGTTACGCTGGGCGCGGGGGAAGCGACCCGGATCATGACCGGCGCGCCGCTGCCGCCTGGAGCTGACGCGATGATCCCGGTTGAGTTGACCGAAGAGCGCGCAGGGTTGCTCTACCTCAAGCGCGAGCTGCAACCCGGCGACTATGTGCATGTGGTTGGGCAAGACGTGGCTCGTGGTCAGCTCGTGCTGACCGCCGGCACCACACTGGGCGCTGCCGAGATCGGCCTGCTGGCAACGCTTGGCATCACGCGCATCCTCGCCTATCGGCGTCCCCGTGTGGCGGTGCTGGCAACCGGTGATGAAGTAGTTGAGCCGGGTGATATGCGCCCCAGCGGCGCGGTGCGCGATAGCAACCGCTACGCTCTGATGGCTGCCGCGCGCGAAGCCGGCGCCGAGCCGATTTCGCTCGGCATCGCCCGCGATGATGTGGCGGCGCAACGGCAGGCAATCCTGCGCGGTCTCGAACAGGCCGATGTTTTGATTACCAGCGGCGGCGTCAGTATGGGCACGCGCGACCTGATCAAACCGCTGCTGGCTGAGCTTGGCGCGGTGCATTTTGGCCGCATCGCCTTCAAACCCGGCAAACCAACGACGTTTGCCACCGTCAACAACAGGCTTGTGTTTGGGCTGCCGGGATACCCCGTTTCATCGCTGGTCTCATTCGAGGTGTTCGTGCGACCTGCCTTGCGCGCGCTGCAAGGCGATGCGCGTCCGTTCCGACCTCAAGCGCAGGTCACGCTGGCCGAACCGATCCGGCCTTCGCCTGACCGGCCTGAATACCAGCGCGTGATCATCCGGTATCATCACGGCCAGTTGCTGGCCAGCAGCACCGGCAGTCAGAGCAGCTCGCGTCTGTTATCATTGCGGGGAGCGAATGGTCTGCTGCTGGTGCCGGCAGGCGAGCGCGTCTACCCGGCTGGAAGCCAGCTTCCTGCCCTCTTGACGGGGCCGTTGATCAGTGAGGAATAACGATCTTGTCGCCTGAACTGTGGATATTGATCCTGAGCGCCTTGCTCGAAGAACCAGAACCCTGGCCCGGCCCGCTGACCTATCTTGGTCTGGCGCTACTGCTGGTGGCCGCGCTGATGACGCTCTGGAATCGCCGCAAACCGAAATGAAACCTGTATGTCCACGACTCTCACCGTAACCACCAGCACCACCAGCTATCCCGTCATCGTCGGCGCGGGCGTGCTGGCTACTCTGCCCGATCAGCTTGCCACGCTCAATCTGCGCGGCGCGCTCTGGATCGTTGCCGATGAGCATCTCTCCGTTGTTGCCGCGCAGATAGCGGCGCGCCTGGCGGCTGCCGGGTATCGCGCGCAGACTATCGCCGTCCCTTCCGGCGAACACAGCAAGTCGTTTGCTGAACTCAACCGGCTCTACGACTGGCTGATCGGCAACGGCGTCGAGCGGCGCGATGCCGTGCTGGCGCTGGGTGGCGGCGTGATCGGCGATCTGGCCGGGTTTGCGGCAGCGACTGTCTTGCGCGGAGTGGCACTGGTGCAATTGCCGAGCACGCTGCTGGCGATGGTTGATGCCGCAGTCGGCGGCAAAACCGGGATCAATCACCCGTTAGGCAAAAATCTGATCGGCTCGTTCTACCAGCCCCGGCTGGTGCTGGCCGACACCGATTTGCTGGCGACGCTTCCGCCGCGCGAGTTGCGTTCAGGATGGGCCGAAGTGATCAAGCACGGCGTCATCCGTGATGCGGGCCTGTTTGCCGCGCTGGAAGCGCTGGCGGCCAGCCGTGGCTGGAGCGCCGATCATCCTGCTGCATGGGAGGCAAACGATCCTGATCTGACTGCGCGCCTCACCGACATCATCGCCCGCGCTGTCGCGGTCAAAGTCGATGTGGTCTCGCGCGATGAGTTTGAGCGCGGCGAACGGATTACGCTCAACTATGGTCACACCATCGGTCATGCCATCGAGCAACTGCTCGACTACCGCCTGCTCCATGGCGAATGCGTTGCCATCGGTATGGATGCGGCGGCGCGTCTGGCCGTTGCGCTCGGTATGTGCTCGCCGGAACTGGTCGAGCGGCAACGCAAGCTGCTGCTGGCCTTCGGCCTGCCGGTCACCCTGCCCGCCACGGTCGATCCTGCCGCGATCATCGGCCTGATCGCCCGCGACAAGAAGGTACAGGCCGGCAAGGTGCGCTGGGTGCTGCCTACCGCCATCGGGCAGGTGGTGGTGCGCGCCGATGTGCCGGTCGAGGCAGTGGCTTCAGTGCTATGAGATCATCACCCCGGTGCGCGCTTGCACGATCTCGCGCACCGTGGCGAAATTGTCTGCGGTACAGGCCAGGATGAACGGCGGTCCACTTTTTCGATAGAGGGTCAACTGACGTAGCCCTTCATGGACTGTCACCCTCCGCACATCCTGCCAGCGGATCGCATCGCCGGTGCGCATCAGCAGGCCTGATCCCATTGCGGAAGGACGCCCGCTCAACAATAGACCAACACGCGCGATCTTCATCATCACCGCCGTGCGTCCGCTCAACTCCGATCGCGCGCCTGTGCTGTCAAGGCGAAAGCGCTGATAGTAGCCGACCAGCACGAAGATGCTGAGGGTGATGACCAACAGCGTTCCTATCACACCGGCCACAATTCCCATCACCTGTAGCGCCGCTAGCCAGCGTTCCGGGCCGTCGGTGATAATGGCCATAAACAGGCCGAGCAACAGAATGGTGATCCCAAAGACCATCAATCCCTGTTTGATGAACACCGGATTGCGAAACATTGCTACTCGGGTTGTCCACTCCATTGCCAGATCGTCGGTAGTCATTGCCTCCCCCTGTGTGCTATGAGTGCGATGTTGGTCGTAGCCTACCGGCGTCGATGCTCTAAACGCAACAGGGAACTGGTTAACCAACCGCGAAGAGATCTCGACCTGCGAGGGTGTTCATGCTCAGCAGCGCGGCGCCGCTGTCCCCGCGCCGGCGTGATGAGAGTCTGCGCGTTAGCGCCAGGCATCGGCGATCATCCTGCCGCGACGGTCAACAGGCTGCGCAAATGCCCACCCGCTTTCAGGTGAGCTGAAGGTCGTTGCGTCGCTTAGTGCGCTGGTGATCACGAACGCGCACGGGCAATTGGGTATGGTGTGTCGTTGGATGAAAACCGTGGACATGGCGAAGGCGAGCAGTCGTGGTCGTCTCATCCGCTTGCTCTGGTTGATGGTCAATTTCGATCGGATAGCGCTCATCGCCCACCGCCATCCGTAAGCTGCGATTTGGCGCCATGCTGGCAGACGGCGCGCGGGGCAGCTTAACCCATCTCCAGCTCACGCCGCCCCAGCGCGCTCATGCGGTTCCAGGCTACCGCCAGCGAGGCAATCACAAACGGGGTCAGTGTGACGGTTGACATTAAGGCGATGTCTTCGGCCAGCGTCGTCTCTTCGTCGAGGAAGCGCAAGACGCGCTGAATGGGATTGTGGCGGAAGAGATCGGCGAAGAAGCGATGACCGGGCGTGCGCCCCTCATCGAGCACATTGAGCAGAATACTGTCCATTACCGCATGGCGATTGAAGCGCGGGCGCGGGTAGAACGGATGACCGTTACGGATCAGACTCTCGACAATCTGGCGGGTTTGCCACTGGATGCGCTGAAAGGTGTAACCGGTTGACGGTTTGCTCATCCCGCCGGCAGTGCCGATATTGATCACATGCGGGCTGGGTCGCAATGGCAACGGCACATCGCTCATCGGAATGACGCCGTATTCAACGTGGGTAATCTCGTAGTGGCTGATTCCCAATTGTTCAGCAATATAACGCTGCAACCCGGCTTCGTATTCCGCCTGACTTACCAGCTCTGGCGAGAAGATTGTATACTCCACCAGCGCCGTGTGGGTGTCGAAAGGCAGCACGTAGCCAAATCGCACGTCACCCACCTGGGGAATGCGAAAATCCATGAAGGTCGCTGCTTCGGCATCGAAGGCTGGTTGCGGCGTTGTGATGACCCAACCTTTGAAGTGTTGCAACCACGAATGGTAGCCAGGCGGCGTTGGCGCAGGTCGGTAGACGCTGTTGAAGGCAAAGCGCGCGGTATAAGTTTTGCCGCCAACAACTGCCGCTACGCCGTCAGGCAATTCGACAAACCGCTCAACGCTGCCCTGCAAACGGGTGATCTGTGGTCGCTGCGCCATCCAGTCATCGACGAAGCGGTAAAAATCGATGCCCTGGATCAGTTTGTATTGATACGGCGCGATCGCCATGCGCGCCGACCAGCGCTCATCGTACAGCCAGAGATGACCCCAGCGCCGCGAGACGACCGCCTCAAACGGGCCTGTGCCCACTTCCCAGAAACACCATGTTCGATCATTCCGTCGAACGGGATTGGGATCGATCAGGAGGATAGAATGTTCGGCCAGTGAACTGTGACCAAGATGAAACGCCAGACTCAAACCAGCAGCGCCTGCACCGGCAATGATATAGTCGTAGTCCATAGGTCTCTATGCTCCACCAGCCATTCGGCCAGTTCCATATTGCATTATAACGCGGAGTGCTATACTGAACATAGCCATGTGCTGATGAAATGGCAAGTGGCGCCTGATTCGCTCTCGATGTTGCGAGGTTCTGTATGGGAAACGTCATCAATGCCCGTGTCCGGCTGCAGGAAGGTCTCCACTTCACCGCCGTCGCTAACTCGAACCGTCCGATCGAACTCGATAGCCCTCACGAAGGGAATGCTGAGCTGGCCGGGCCGTCGCCGATGGAGACTGTCTTGATGGCGCTGGCCGGTTGTTCGGCGATGGATGTGATCAGTATTTTGCGCAAGAAACGCCAGCCGGTCGCCGGATTGGAGGTTCAGGCGCAGGGTGTGCGCGGTGATGAGTATCCCAAACCGTACACTCAGATCGAGCTGGTCTATCGTTGCGCCGGCGAGGTTGATCCGGCGGCGCTTCAGCGCGCAATCGAGCTGTCGCGTGACCGCTATTGTCCGGTCTGGCGGATGCTCGGCGCCACAGTTGACATCAGCTACCGCTACGAGATCGTGCCGTCGCTTGATGCCTGATCGCCGTCGGTAGACTTCGACCGGTGTCGGTTCGACCGTATTGTTGCGGCCAAGATGAGGCGTTGAACGGCAATGCCTCGTCTTCTTTTTGCGCTGAGCTGTTCACGATCATGTTCACGCGCCTGCCTACGCTCGTCTGCTATCCTGCTACCTGTGCAGGCAATACGTTGAAGACTGTCAGGAGTAGACACACATGACAACCTGGGCGATTGACGCTTCCCACTCAACCGTGACCTTCTCAGTGCGCCACATGATGATCTCGAAGGTGCGTGGCCGGTTTAGCCGTTTTGATGGCACGGTCAATTTCGATGAGCAACATCCGACCAATTCATCGGTCTCCGTCACCATTGACGCCACCAGCATCGATACCCGCGATGAGCGGCGCGATGCTCACCTGATGTCGCCCGATTTTCTTGATGTTGCCAACTATCCGACCATCACCTTTGTCAGCAAGCAGGTCGAAGTCATCGATGAAACTCATGGCCGGATCATCGGCGACTTGACCATTCGCGGCGTTACGCGTGAAGTGGCGCTCGATGTCGAGTATAACGGTCAGTCGAAGTCGCCGTGGGGAGCGGTAAGCGCCGGTTTCAGCGCGAGCGCCACCATCAATCGCAAAGATTGGGGTCTGACCTGGAATGTGGCGCTGGAGACCGGTGGCGTGCTGGTTGGCGAAGAGGTCAAGATTGATATCGAGATCGAGATTGTGAAGCAAGTGCCGCAGGCAGAAGCGGTAACCGCGTAGCGCCCAATCGCTGGTATACTGAAGATGAAGCCGCTTATGGCGGCTTCATCGTTGTCTTGAGCGATTACGCGAGGAGAGGTATGTCCGTTCAACCCATCATCGTCTATGGCACCAACTGGTGTCCGGATTGCCGTCGCGCCCAGCGCGTGCTCGATCAGCATGGCGCGCCCTATACCTACATCAATATTGAGCGCGATCCGACAGCAGCCGATTTTGTGGTGAAAGTCAATAACGGCAATCAGAGCGTGCCGACGATTGTCTTTCCCGATGGATCGATCCTGGTTGAGCCGTCGAATCGGGAATTGCAGGCCAAATTGAGCCAATTGGTCTAAGGCGAATCAGCGTCGGCGGTTGATCGAATCTGCGCGGGGCACGGTATACCGTGCCCCGTGTTGTGTGCAGGTGGTTGCCAGGCGAAGATACATCCTTCCGGTAAGTCCTTCCGCCTCGCTTCTGATTTTCGCTGATGGCAGATTTTCACTGATGGCCGAGAACGAGAGGAAGATGGAGAGAACGAAACTTGTTAGAGAATCCATCGGTGAGACTTTTGTGGTGTGATGATCATGCTATCGCTCCGCCATATACATATCTTGCTCTAGTTTAGGAGCGACAGCGCGCCAGGCGTTACCGGAAGTCTGGCAAGAATCGACTTGCTCCCGTCCCAAATATGCACCGCATTCGGCGCGGGATGCGTATGCTTCCGGCGCCTGCACGGCGTCGATGCTCCGATACAGCAGCGACGGCGCATTGCGCCGTCGCTACGCAATCAGACAAGATTTCAGCGGTGAACGCGATCGTGGGCAGGTTGATCAGCGGTGGGTAGGGAAGAAGACGCAACCAGCGCATCCATGATCAGGTTCAATGCCTGTTCGCGGGATCGCGTGAGCATTTCCAGCTCGGAAACAAGCAGCGTCAGTCGGCGATAATCGCGCCGGAGCGTCTGTTCATCAACAGTGGAGATGTGCGGTTGCGCGGCAAGCAACCATTCATCAAACGGTTGCAGCGCCTCGAGGGGAGCAAACTGGCTGAGCTGATGCCAGAGTCGCGCCGCGCTTCCCGCCAGTAAGCGTAAACTATCTATTGCCATATCGTCACTGGTTTTCCAGAGTTGTTCACCTCATCACAAACACCCCGGTTTTATAGTAGCCAACAATCAATTCGGCGCGGATCGGTCGCGAGATTGAGTTTCGCCTCTGGTATAATGCAGATCAGTGATACCGGCAAACTAACGATGCGTGAACCAACCACTGTGCAAGTAACTGAAACCTCAACAACCGGCGCTGTCCCTCGTCCAACTGAGCCTCCTCGTTTTCGTCCGCGCGAGCGTTTCCTGCGGGTCTCGTCGTTTTTTCTCAGCGTTGTCATTCATATCTATATCTGGGACATCTTTCTGGCCCGCTTTCCCCTGATCCGCTGGTATGTTCAGCGCACCATGCTGCGCCGGTGGGTCAATATTGCTCGCCGCTTTCGCCTGATGGCAGTGGAACTCGGCGGGATGCAGATCAAGCTCGGCCAGTTTCTCTCGTCGCGCGCTGACATCATTCCTGATGTGGTGCGGCGCGAGTTGACCGGGTTGCAGGATGAAGTGCCGCCAGCGCCGGCAGGTCATGTGCTCGAAGTTATTCTGGAAGAACTCGGCGCGCCGCCGAGTGAAGTTTTCCGCAGCTTCGAGACTAATTGCGTTGCCGCTGCTTCGCTCGGCCAGGTGCATTTCGCCGTCTTGCACGATGGCCGTGAAGTGGCGGTCAAAGTGCAACGACCGTGGATCGACAAGATCATCGAAGTTGATCTGAGCGCGGTAACATGGGTGGTGCGCCTGATCAAAAATTATCCGCCCATCCGACGGCGCGCCGATCTCGAGGCGCTGCTGGCCGAGTTCGCCCGGGTGCTGGTGCAAGAACTGGATTACGTGCAAGAGGCGCGCTCAGCGGCGACCTTTCGGCAGAACTTTGCTAGCCATCCCGGTATCTACATTCCCGAACCGATCTTCGAGCTGACTACCCGGCGCGTGCTGGTGATGGAGCGGATCAGCGGTATCAAAATTACCGATCTGCATACGCTCGACCAGTTGGGTGTCAGTCGGCTCGAACTGGCAGCGCGACTCAATAACTGTTACCTCAAGCAATTTTTCATCGATGGCTTTTTCCATGCCGATCCGCATCCCGGCAATCTGTTCGTGCGCGTCGAAACAGAGCTGGCTCCCGCGCCGCCGCCCCCGCGCGCTCCGGTAGTTGCCAGCCTGAATGGGCGCCACGATCTGACCACGGTCGAGGCGCAGCTTCCGATTGATGTGGCGCCGGAAGATGTGCCTGTCGGCACGCCGTTCACGCTGATCTTTGTCGATTTCGGCATGGTTGGGCGCCTGCCGCCGCATACGATGGAGGTGATGCGCAATGGCGTGCTGGGGCTGGCGACAAATGATGCCGATCGACTGCTGGAATGTCTCGAACAGCTCAATATGATCCTGCCCGGCGCTGACCGCCGCCCGATCAAGGCCGCGATCGAGACCATGCTGCGCTATTCGTTCAACCGGACGGTGCGCGAATTGACCAATCTCGATGTCGAAGCCATCATGGCTGAGACCAAAGATCTGATTTACGACCTGCCCTTCCAGATCCCGCAAGATTTGCTCTATCTGGGGCGAGCGTTGAGCATGGTTGCCGGATTAGCGACTGAGATCTGTCCTGACATCAACCTCTTCCAGGAGCTGCGCCCGTTTGCCCGCGCGATGCTCGAACAAGAGCGTCGCAATGGCGACTGGTTGGGGAAACTCCAGCAGGAATTGAGCGAACTCGGCCAGATTCTGCTGGCCTTGCCCCGTCAGATGGATGCGTACTATCGCGCTGCTAATCGCGGTGAGTTGCAGACGCGCTCGGATCTGAGCCGACTCGAACGGAGCATGAGGCGGGTCGAACGGGCGACCGATCGGTTGATGGGTGGCATGCTGGCGACCGGTCTGTTCCTCGGCGGAGTGCAACTGCGCGCGCGCGGCCTCGATCGGGAAGCCGAACGGGCATGGTGGGCGGCGGCAGCGGCAATCGTGTGGGCGCTCTGGCCGCGCAATGAGCGCCTGTGAACGCTTCGCGGCGACTGAATTCCCGCTCTGAATCCGCAATGATCACAGCCATGACGACGAATCAGCATCCGTTTCCGGCCAATTTTCTGTGGGGCGCAGCTACGGCGGCCTACCAGATTGAGGGCGCCTGGAATGAAGACGGCAAAGGCGAGAGCATCTGGGATCGGTTTGTTCGCCGACCAGGGGTGATCGAACGGGGCGAGACCGGTGATGTGGCCTGCGATCACTACCATCGCTACGAAGAGGATCTCGATCACATGGCGGCGCTGGGCCTGAAGGCGTACCGCTTCAGCATCTCGTGGCCGCGCGTGATGCCGATGGGCGATAGTCGAGTCAACGAGCGCGGACTCGATTTCTACCGCCGCCTGATCGATGGCCTGCACCGTCGGAATATCCTGCCGGTTGCCACGCTCTATCACTGGGATTTGCCGCAGGCGCTGGAAGATCGCGGAGGCTGGGTCAATCGCGATACCGCTTTGCGCTTCGCGGAATATGCCGACCTGCTCTTCCGCCGGATTGGCAATGAAGTGGCGCTCTGGGCTACCCACAACGAGCCGTTCATTCAGGCCTTTTACGGCTATGGCAATGGCGAGAATGCGCCCGGCAAGCGCGCGCCGTGGAGTGTGCTGGCAGTTGTTCACCATCTCTTGCTCTCGCACGGCCTGGCCGTCAGCGCGTTCCGCGCCGCTCATCTACCACCGTTGCGCACCGATCTGCCCCGGCCCCAGATCGGCATTGTGCTGATGATCTGGCCGCATGAGCCGGCCAGCGAGCGCCTGGCTGATCGGCGCGCCGCCGAGCGGATCGATGGCCTGATGAATCGACTGTTCCTCGAGCCGCTCTTTTGTCGGCGCTACCCGGCTGATATTATGCAGCATCTGGCCCGGCGCCTGATTACGGCCCCCATCCGGCCTGGCGATCTCGACGTGATCGGCCAGCCGATCGATTTTCTGGGGATTAACACCTATACCCGCCTGCGCCATACTTTTGACTGGCGTGAACCGTTCACGATGGCCCGCCAGGTGCCGGGGCCGCTGCCCAAGACCGAGATGGGCTGGGAGATCTATCCTGACTGTATTATGCTGGCGTTGCAGAAAGCGCGCTCATACACCGACCTGCCACTCTACATTACCGAAAATGGCGCGGCTTTCCCCGATCCGCCGCCTGGCCCCACCGATATTGTGGTAGAAGACCCCGAACGGGTAGCCTACCTGCGAAGTCACATTGCTGCCTGCCGGCAGGCTCTGGCTGCCGGGATTGATCTGCGCGGCTATTTTGTCTGGACGCTGCTCGACAACTTTGAGTGGGCAAAGGGATACCGAACGCGGTTTGGCCTGCTCTACGTCGATTTTGCTACGCAACGCCGGATCTGGAAGCGCAGCGCGCGCGTCTATCGCGAGATCATTGCCCGGAACGGATTGTGACCGCGGACCGACGTTATCTGCTGGCAATAGGACTGCTGACTGGGGGGTTGACGATTGGCTGGCTCTTTGCCACCATTGCCTACGCGGCCCTGGGCTATGCGACCTACCGGTTGCCCATACCGCTGGCGGGTGATCTGGCGCTGATCGGTCTGCTCAACAGTGCGCCTGTGCTGGCCGGAGGGCTATCCGGGCCGTTAGCCTGGCACGCAGCGCGGCAGTGGGGCGCGCGTACCGCTCTCCTGTGCGGCTGTTTTCTCCACGCTGTGGCGCTGCTCGCGCTCGCGCTGGCGCCACCGGCAGCAGTTCTGACACCAGCAACCGCTGTGTTGCTCATGCTTGGCATTGCGGCCAGCGGACCGGCCAGCGTCTTATTCAACCTGTCCGGTCCGCCGCTCATGATGCAACTGAGCGGCACAGCCGCTCCCGACCGTCTGTTTGCGCGCAGCGCTGCGTTGAGCATGATCGTCAGTGCGCTCGCGAATCTCCTCGCCGGTCTCATGGCCACCGGATGGCGTGTCATCCCCGGCGTCGGCGACGCGCTGGCGGCCTATCGCCTGAATGCCCTGACCAGTATGCTGCTGGTTAGCGCCGCTGCGCTGCCTCTGATCGGTTTGCGGGTCACGCATCCTATTGCGCCAGCGGCGTCAACAGTCCGCGCCCAGATCGGTGATCTCTGGCGCATCATTGTGGGCGGGATCAGATTCGCGCTGGCGCCGCTGCTCATCTCACTCGGCGCGGCGCTTTTCATTCCCTACCTGGGATTGTTCTTTCAGCAGCGCTACGCCGCCAGTGATGCCACGATCGGCCTGCTCTTCGCGCTGATTGGCCTGACGACCGGCATGGCCACACTGCTCGGCCCGCGACTGGCCGCGCGAGTCGGGCGGATGCCAGGCGTCATCCTGACTCAGGCGCTGGCCATTCCCTGTCTAGCGCTGCTGGGCTTTGCGCCGTCGCTGATGGCTGCGGCGGCTATCGCGATGGCGCGCGGGGCGCTGATGAACATGGCCACGCCGCTGTTCGAGGCTCAGGCTCTCGCGCAGACCGCGCCTGCCCACCATCCCACGATGATTGGTATGATTCGGGCGGCGGCATCGATCGGCTACATTGCTGGCCCTACGCTCAGCGCCGAATTGCAGGGAACGCTGGGCTTTACGCCGATTTTTCTGATCGCGGCTGGCTGCTACAGCGTCGCGGTGCTGGTAAACGCGGTATTGTTTCTGCGCTGGCCGCAGCGGCCACAATAGGCGCGCGAGTAATGGATCCGGGAAGAAGGGCATGAGGGGCCTTGCGCCGCATTGCTTCTTTCCCCTTATCACGGGTATACTGGCAAGGGATAGATCTTTGCACAATGGAAACGAAATCTATGCAACCACATCTGTTTACTCCGCTGACAGTTGGTTCGGTCACGTTGCGCAACCGGATCGGGATGTCGCCGATGTGCCAGTACAGCGCTGTCGATGGTTTTCCAACCGACTGGCACCTGATGCATCTCGGCGCGCGCGCGGCTGGCGGCGTGGGGCTGGTCATTCTGGAGGCGACCGCGGTCGCGCCGGAGGGGCGCATTTCGCCGTTCGATCTGGGTATCTGGCGTGACGAGCACATCGAGCCGCTGGCCCGCCTGGTGCGTCTGATCGAGGATTTGGGGGCGGTGGCCGGCATTCAACTGGCGCATGCCGGGCGAAAAGCGAGTGTGGGCCGTCCGTGGGAAGGCGGCAAACCGATTGCGCCCGACGCTGGCGGCTGGCCGGTGGTGGGGCCGACCGCTGAGCCATTTGGGCGCGGCTACCCAACCCCAACTCCGCTCGACGACGCCGGGCTGGCGCAGGTCGTCGCCGATTTCGCTGCGGCTACGCGCCGCGCTCGCGCTGCCGGTTTTCGCTGGGTCGAGATCCATGCGGCGCATGGCTACCTGTTGCACAACTTTCTCTCGCCGCTAGGTAATGACCGCCGCGACGCCTACGGCGGCGATCTGCGCGGGCGGGCGCGGTTGCTGCTGGATGTTACTGCGGCGGTGCGCGCCCAGTGGCCGACGGATCTGCCGCTGGCCGTGCGCCTCTCGTGCAGTGATTGGACGCCGGAGGGCCTGACGATTGCCGATACGGTGGAAGTGGCGCGCTGGTTGGGCGAACAAGGCGTCGATCTGATCGATTGCAGTTCGGGCGGAATTGCGCCCGGAATCACCATTCCGGTAGGTGAGGGCTATCAGGTGCCCTTTGCGACCCAGATCCGGCGTGAAGCCCAGATCGCTACCGCCGCAGTGGGAATGATCACCCGCCCTGAGCACGCCGATGCGATCGTGCGCAATGGCGACGCCGATCTGGTGCTGCTGGGCCGCGAACTGCTCCGCGATCCGCACTGGCCGCTGCGCGCTGCGCGCGCGCTCGGTCACGAATTGCCGCCGCCGCCGCAGTATCAGCGCGCGTGGTAGCAACGCTGGGCGGTAAGGCTGATGTTTTTGCGCAGGGCACGGGATGCCGTGCCCTCGTCGCATTAGTAGTTTGGCAGCGCTACCGCTCGGCAACGTCGCTGGCGGTGTCTGGATCGCAATGCTTTTGCTTCCGCCAGCTAGACGCAATCCAACAAACCTGCTATCATACCCCGTCGGTGTCTCGATGTCAGTGGTGGGTGGTATGGATCTGCTGAACCATCTCAATCCAGCGCAGCGCGCCGCCGTCACCGCGCCGATTGGGCCGGTGCTGGTCAAGGCAGGCGCCGGCAGCGGCAAAACGCGCGTGTTGACCCTGCGCATTGCCTATCTGGTGACGCACTATGGCGTGTCGCCGGCTCAGATCCTGGCCGTGACCTTCACCAACAAGGCGGCGCGCGAGATGCGCGAACGGTTGCGCCAGCAGCTCGGCACGCGCATTCGCGGCCTCGTCAGCGGCACGTTTCATGCGGTCTGCACCCGGATTCTGCGCGAGTCGATTGAAGGCCGGATCAAGGGCTATACATCATCGTTTTCGATCTATGCCGGCGATGAGCAGTTGCAACTGGCGGCGGAAGCGCTGGCCGGCGTGAGCGAGTCGCCGCCGCGCATGATCGAGGCTGATGAGGTGCTGCGCCTGATCTCGCGCGCCAAGAGCCGTATGCTTACCCCGCGCCTGATGGCGCGCTTTGCCGCCGATCCGCTCGACCGCTTCATTGCCGCCTGCTATCGCCGCTATCAGCGCGCGCTCGAACAGGCGAATGCGCTCGATTTTGACGATCTGATACTCACCGCCTATCGCCTGCTCAGCGATGATCCCGAACTGCTCGCCCACTATCAGCAGCGCTGGCCGCATGTGTTGGTCGATGAGTATCAGGACACCGATCCCAGTCAGCATGCCCTGATCGAACTGCTTACCCGGCCAGTCGGGCAGCGTCCGCGCTCGCTCTTTGTGGTCGGTGATGCAATGCAGAGCATCTACGGCTTTCGCAACGCCGATCACAGTATCATTAGCCGGTTTGCCAGCGATTTTCCCGACGCGCAGGTGATTGAACTCACGACTAATTACCGTTCGCGCCAGCCGATTCTTGATGCGGCGTATGCGATCATTCGCCACAGCCGCAGTGTCGCGCCGATGGAACTCCGCGCTGCCGCAGCGGCGGCGGCTGAGCGGTGCGTGTTGATCAGCGAGGCTAAAGACGGACGCGAAGAGGCTGAGCAGGTTGCCCGCACTATTCAGGATCTGCAACGTCAGGGCCGGCGGCTGCGTGAGATGGCGATCCTCTATCGCACCCGCCACATGAGTCGCCCGCTTGAACAGGCGCTGCGTCATGCGCGGTTGCCGTATCTGGTGCGCGGGGGAGTGAGCTTTTTCGATCGGGCTGTGGTGCGCGATGCGCTGGCCTATCTGCGCTGTATCGCCAATCCCGCCGATAATCTTAGCCTGACCCGGATCGCAAATCTGCCGGCGCGCGGGTTGGGTGGGCAGGCCCTGGCGACGATCGCCAGTTATGCTGCCGCTCAGGGTCTCCCGATCGGAGAGGCGCTAGGCCATGCCGCCAGCATCGCCGATCTCAGTCCCCGCGCCCGCGAAGGCGCCCGTCGTCTCTTCGCCCTGCTGCAACGCTGGCGACGGTTAGCCGCGGGCACGATGCCGCCCGATCACCTGCTGGCCGATGTGTTGGAGCAGAGCGGCTATATGGCTGCGCTGGCCGAACGGTTCGACGCCGAGGAGCTGGCCGAAGCCCGCGCTCATCTGCAAGAACTGATCCGCGCTGCCGAAGAGCACACCGATCTGAGCGCCTTCCTGCAGGAAGTGGCCCTGATGACCAATGCTGACGATGAAGATGATGATCGCGATCGAGTGCAGTTGCTCACCATTCACGCGGCGAAAGGGTTAGAGTGGCCGTTCGTGTTTGTGGTGGGATTGGAAGAGGGCACTCTGCCGCATGAACGCAGTCTGGGCGATCTTGCCGGGCTGGAGGAAGAGCGGCGGTTGTGCTACGTCGCACTGACTCGCGCTGCTGAGCGGCTTTACCTGTCGTGGACGCCGAGTCGCAATCGCGGGCAGCGGCTGAAACCATCGCGGTTTTTGGAAGAGATCCTGGCTTTTGGGCGCGAACGGGCCGCAAAGTGCAACCGGTGAAGGCTGACAGCCGTCACGCGGCTCGATGCGGGGTGTGGATTACCACCGGCTGTGATGCCAACGTTAGGTCTATCATAAGCGCTGCCCCAGCAACCGACCCTCTTATCGCTCCCGCCTGATCGTTCTCGGTGTGGTGGGGTTTGCGTGGCTGCCCGATACGTGACAAGGTAGCTCCCGTTCGGATCAGGGCGCGAGCGCGCGGCGCTTCCCGCGCTCCAGCGCCATCCGCCCGCCGGAGGAAGAGCGCGCGGCGCCGCCCCGATCGATGTCATTGAGAGGGCGCGTCAGCGCCCGCAGCAATCCCCGGCGTCAGCAGGAGCTATGCCTCAGCGCCCGTTCCTAGAGCAACAGCATCAGTGTGATCGCCACTGTCATCAAGAATAAAATCAAGACCACAACCAGCGCAATCCGCTCCAGATTCCAGAGATTCGTGGTGCTGACCAGCACATCGTCCGGCCCGATGAGATAGAGATCGCAGGGCTGCTCGTCGATCAGCGCGGCGATCTGGGTCACCATTGCGCCTTTGATCGTGAGGCGAGCCTGGATCAATCGCGACTGCGCGCCAGCTTCATCGGTCGCTCGATCGATCAATGCGCTCAAAGGGCCGGCACTCCGCCAGTGGCTATCGTAAATGTCAATCGGCGCCTCGTATACCAGTTGTGCGCGCTGCGCCAGAAGCGCGCGCGCCTTTGATGGCATCCCCTCAGTGTCGTCATCATTGTCGTAGGTGATCGCCCGCCGACTCCAGCGAAACACCTTTTCTTCCACCAGGTTGCCATTCCGATCACACTTGCGACAGGGAATGCGCTGGTAGCCTTTACACAGATCGCACGTCTGCTCAACGGCGTCAGCCTCGACTGCACCCCGACCGAGGCGGCGCGGTTGGATCAGACCTTTGCCGTGACACTTCGGGCAGGTGACTTCGCCTGAACCGGCGCAATCGGGGCAGGTGAAGAAGCGACGCGAGCCGGGCAGAACAATCTCGCCGCCTTTATCAGAAGCAAACTCTTGCGGCGGCGGCAATTCTACGGCCCATTCATCAACTGCTGGTTCGGCAGTCGGACGATCAGATGCTGTCATTGGACGGATGCGAGACTGGGGTTTCTCGCGGGTTTCGTAGAGCACCTGCATCTCGTAGAAATAGACGTTGAAACTGGCAATCGCCTCAAACTCGACGATCTGACCGAGCGATGGCCGTCGGAATGGGTTAGCGCGACTCCACTTGTTCAGAAACTTGCGCGCTTGATTGCGCTGATGCAATCTGTTGGCGCGCTGGCGCGACTCGGTCAGAAATTGCTTGAAATTTTCTGCCAGATCCGACAATTCGTCCGCTAACGCCAGTTCGAGCGGATTCTCAAGCCATTCTGCGCACTCCTCCCAGCGCGACTCTTCCATATCGGTCGTGGTCTGGTCGAGTATTGCGCGCAGGGTAAGACGCAAGGCGTTGGCGGCGGCTCCAGCCGTGGTGTAGCGCAGATTGGGTTGCGGCGCGAGCATCCGCAGCAGCACCCGCGCGGCCAGCGCCAGCGCGGTCGGTTTGCCGGCCAGATCGAGGTCGGCAATCAGGCCGGTCGGCGGCAGTTCATTGCTCAGCAGATGATAGGCCACTGCTCCCAGGCTGTAAATGTCAAGCGCAGGGCTGGCTGTCTCCTGGGCCAGCCGCAATTCTGGCGCCGAATACGGCGTGACGTAATCGGCTTCATCAATCTCGCTCAAATCAGGCGCATCAGGCGCCGCTGCCAGACTAAAGTTGGTCAGGTAGGCATGGCCTTGCGGGGTCACCAGAATATTCATCGGTTGCACATCGCGATGGATGATCTGCTGCTCGTGGATGTAATCGAGCGTGGTGGCGATCTGGCTGATGATCCGCACTGCTAGCGCCAGATCGACCGGCCCTTCAGCAAGCAGCGCGCTCAGTGGCCGCGCTTCGATGTACGGTGTCACCATGTAATCGCCGTAGCGATCATCGTGGCCGGCATCGATCACTGGCAGGAGATGAGGATGACTCAGGCTGGCTGCCAGCCGGGCCGCCAGTTGAAAGCGACTGTTGGAGATCCAGTCGTTCCGCCGCAGGAGCGAGATGAAGACTGGACGATTGAGGGTCTGATGCGTGGCGCGATAGATCACTGCTAACTCGTCCTGACCAACACGCTCGAGCAATTTGTAGTCGCGTAGTTCCGCGCCAGTCTCAGCAACCTGACGCCGTTCAATGCGAGCAGATGATCGTAGATTACTCATAGCCACCTCAGACCAACATAGAACGTATGTTCTCTCTCATTGTACAATCCCTGTCAACTGCTGCTCTGATCCGGCAGCAGTGTAGCGCTGGCGACAATCTGGTTGCGCTGCTGCTTCCCAACAATCATTCATCGGACGCCTCTTGCGCGGTAGCGGCCTTGTAGTTGTGGTCGCTCAATCGTTGCTCGATTGTTCACCGGTTAAACTGCATCGTTTCGCAGCGCTTGAGTAAGCAAATCGCTACCGCGGGTAGCCACTCATTTTCTCTTTCTGCGCTGCGTTAGCGCTATACTGAGCATGTGCCGGCAGCGGCGGGCATCTGCGAGATGGGACATGCGATGCCGCGCATCCATGTCCTCCCTGCCAGTCAGGATCTCTGCCTCCTCCACTCCTGCCCCGCGCGGCAAGAGGGTTGCCGCATTCCTCGCGCTTGCCCCTTTGCCCGCCGCCCGGTAAGCGACCCCTGATCAGGGGGTCGTTGCGTTTGGCGGCGGTGTTCCTTCGCGCAACAGGCGTAACGCCCAGTGCAACTGCGCATCAGGGCAGCCGTTGTCTGCTGGTCGATCCGGCAGGCATGGCGCCGGATAGGCGCTATCGTTCGAAGCTGGGACAACATGCTGTGGGGTGATGCCAATGCCATCAATTGCCTCACGGTTTGGCGTCAGCCAGCGCGCAATCGTAATCCGCACGCTGCTGCCATCGCGCAATGTGTAGATGTTCTGCACCGACCCCTTACCGAAGGTCTGCTCGCCTAATAAAACGGTCTGCGGTCGCTGATCGCGCAAAGCGCCGGCCACAACTTCAGCGGCGCTGGCGGAGCCGCCATTGACCAGCACGACCATCGGTATATCAAACAGGCGCAGGTTGGGCGAAGCCGTGAGCGCGCGCAGTTCTTTTATGACCCCGCCGCGTTCCTCTTCATACAGCGCCACCCCATCGTAGAACCGACCTGCCACCTCCTGGGCAATGGTCAGAAAACCGCCTGAATTGTTGCGCAGATCGAGCACGATCGCGCGTGGTTGCTGCGGGCGCAACTCGGCAATCGCTTCATCGAGCAGTTCGGTGGTCGTGCTCTTAAACTCGGTAATCTGGATGTAGGCTATCCTATCGGGCAGCATGGCGCTGTTCACCGTGATGATCGGAATGGCGGCGCGCGTAATCGCGACGGTAAAGACGCGATCTTCGGCAGGCCGCCGCAGGGTAAGTCTGACCACGGTTCCGGCTGGGCCGCGAATCAGCTCCACCGCGCGCGCGCTGGCTTCGCTATCGCTCAGGCCCGCAATCAGATCGGCAAGCGGTTGATCATCGACCGCCAGAATGACGTCGCCCGCCTGAATCCCGGCCTGTTCGGCGGGTGAGTTGCGGATAGGCCGATCGATCACGATCATGCCATTCTCAACTCGCAGATACGCGCCGATCCCTTCAAATCGCCCTTCCATTGATTCGCGGTTCTGGCGCGCCTCTTCCGGCTCCTGAAAAAAGGTGTAGGGATCGCCGAGCGTGGCCAGCATCCCGCGAATTGCGCCATAGACCATGCGCTGCCGATCAATGTTGTTAGGCTGGTAGAAATTGCCTTCAACCAGATCCCATACATCCCAAAAGATCGCAAACTGCTGGCGCCGATCGCCAGGGGTGAGCAGTCGGGCGTCGGCATTGGAGACGCCGGTGATAAATACATCGATGGGTGAGACGCCGACAATGCGTCCGGTGATCCAGCCGCCGAGAAAGGCGATGCCGATCACTGCCGCCCACATGCTGATTGTGCCGATGATAGCGCGCGCGCGCTCCATGAAACCGCCTTTTCTAGGTGTCGAGGGCATAGTGAAGCATGGCCAGCGCTGCCAGCGGAGCTGTTTCAGCGCGTAAGATCCGTGGGCCGAGCGAAACGGAACGAATGCCATGGCGATGGGCCGCATCCCGTTCGGTTGGATCGATCCCGCCTTCGGGGCCGGAGTAGATGGCAATCTGGCGCGGCGGCGGCAGATCGCGCAGGACATCTCGCAGGCGCGGCGCGGCTCCTTCATCAAGCAGGAGCGCCAGCTCAACCGATGCGCTGTCGATCAGGGTCGCAGAGAATACCTGGGGCGCCGTGATTGTCGGCAGTCGCCCTCGTCCCGCTTGCTCGGCGGCTTCGGTGACGATCCGTTGCCAGCGCTCCCGGCGCTGCGGGCCGATCCGATCGGTGAGCAAGGAGCGGGCGAACACCACCGGAATGATCCGGCTGACACCCAGTTCAACCGCTTTCTGGATGGCCCACTCAAACCGTTCGGGCCGAATCAGCGCCAGATAGAGATCTATCGTCATCGCCGGTTCACCGCCGGCGACGCAGCGTCCGACGACCCATCCCAGCGCTCGTCGCCGGTCGATCTGTTCAAGTTCAACAATCGCTGCCATGCCATGCCCATCAAGCAGCATCACCCGATCGCCCGCGCTCAGCCGCAATACGCGCCCCCACTGATGCGTCAGCGCCGGATCGTCGATCTCGACCCGATCGTTGCGCAGCAGGGCTGGATCAACAAAGAAGCGCTTTGTATTTGGAATGGTCGTGTGGTCTGTCACGGCTCTGTCACTCGAACGTTGGGCCGACGCCGACAACTGCGTTCAGTGTGTCTAGATCTGGCACATACGAACGTAAGAGAATGGCGTTCCGGCCAGAGACTTGATAGGAGCCGAGCGAAGCCGGGATGAGAACTGCTGTTCCCCGCCGCAGATCGAGCGCGCCGGTTTCCCATTCCAGATGCGCTGCTCCGGCTATCACCGTCAAAATCTCAAGCGAACCGGGATCGGTGGCAGTGACAATCGTATCGCGCACGCGCCAGCGTTCCAGGGCAAATGAGGGGCATGCAACCAGCAGATCACGCTGTTCATCGAGGCGCGCGGGCGGCACCTGCTCGGTTACCGGCGGGCCGAGCCGGCTAACTGCCAGCGCCTGCTCGATATGGAGTTCACGCGGCTGACCGGTGCGCGCGTCGCGCCGACCGTAATCATATAATCGGTAGGTGAGATCCGATTTCTGCTGAATTTCAAATAGCATGATACCCGCATTGATGGCGTGGATCGTCCCTGCCGGCACGTAGATCAGGTCGCCTTCCCGCACCGGCGTTTGCGCCAGCAGCTCTTCCACCGTGCCATTGGCAATAGCAGCGGCCAATGCTGATCGCTCTGTCGGCGCGCGCATGCCCAACGTTACGGTGGCGCCGGGTTCGGCAGCCAGAATGTACCACGCTTCGGTTTTGCCATGAAAGCCGGTATGCGCCTCGAACGTATGCGCATACGCATCATCTGGATGCACCTGCACCGAAAGCCGGTCAGCGGCGTCGATAAACTTGGCCAGCAGCGGCAGATCGGCGCCGTAGCGCGTATATGGGCGTGTGCCGACGAGGTCGGCGCCGTAACGACTGGCCAGACTGGCTATCGTTGCGCCTGCCAGCGGCCCATTCGTGACTCGATTGCTGTCAAAGACCAGCCAGACTTCGCCAAGTCGCGCCGGATGGGGCAGCGGGAGATCAAGCCATGACGCCAGTCGTTGCCCGCCCCAGAGTGGTTCGATCAGGCGCGGTTCACTGAGCAGAGGGTACAATAGCTCCATGCGTTTTTACCAGTTACGCAAATGATGATTCGGATTGGTGATAGTCGCAGCAGGAACCGGTTAGCGGGTATGCACCAGCGCCACCCATTCGCCTTCGACGTGTCGTTCAAGCAGGGTCAGGCCCGCTGCCGCAAATGCTGCCGCCACCTCGGCTTCCTTGACATCAATGATACCACTACTCACCAGTCGGCCACCCGGTTTGAGCGCGGCGGCCAGATCGTTGGCAAGGATGACCAGCGCCTTTGCGATCAGGTTAGCAGCAATCAGATCAAAGGCAGCCTGCGGGGTATCACCGGTGAGCATGGGATCAGGCGTCGCCGGCTCGAAGTCACCCGACAGCCAGTGACCCATCGCCCGGCCAGCGCCCAGACTGCCCTCGGCGACGATCACCCGATCGCCGACCTGATTGCGTTCAACGTTTTCCTGCGCTACCCGGACGGCGATGGGATCGTTATCGAGCGCCAAAACGGTGTCAGCGCCCAGTTTGGCGGCAGCTATCGCCAGAATGCCCGAACCGGCGCCCAGATCGAGCACCTGTTGACCAGGCGCAACGAAGCGTTCCAGTAACTGTAAGCAGAGCCGGGTTGTGGGATGCAGCCCCGTGCCAAACGCCATGCCTGGATCGAGCAAGAGCACGACATCCTGTGGTTGTGGCTGGTATTCCAGCCACGAGGGTACGATCACCGTGCGTTCGCCAACACGCAGCACCGGGTAAAATTGCTTCCATGCGTTAGCCCAATCCTCTTCGGCAAGCATGCGGGTCTGGATGGGGCCAAGCGGTCGAATACGGCTCACATACCAGAGCGCCTGCTCGATCTGCTGGCGGGTCTCTTCCACCTGGGCATCGAGCGGCAAATAGGTGCGCAGCCAGACTGGTCGGTTTGGATCGTACTGAAATTCTGGCCCTTCATCGCCCGCAATCCAGCTCTGTTCGACGACCACGCCGCCGTTGTAGCCGTAGCGGGCCAGGATTTCGGCGACGGTTTCCACCGCTTCAGGATCGACTTCGACCGCGATTTCGAGCCATGATGGAGGCGTTTGCATGACGGTTTGCACCTGTTATTCACTCTCACAGTGTGGTTGCGCGATCGCTCGTCTCACCAGTGCCAGCGGGTGCCCTGCGGCCCATCCTCCAGTGTCACCCCTAGCTCAGCCAGCCGACTGCGCACCAGATCGGCCAGAGCAAATTGCCGGGCTTTGCGCAGTTCACTGCGCACTTCGACCAGCAGCTCGATGAATGGAGTCGCTTCGGCATGCGCGGCGCGTTGGCGGGGCTGGAGGCGCAAGCCCAGCACACCGGCCAGTTCGCGCAGCGTCTGCTGACCAATGGCCAGCGCTTCTGCGGCCAGACCAGCATCGCGAGCGGCGTTAATCGCGCGCACCAGATCGAACAGCGCCGCCAGTGCCGCCGGACTGTTGAAGTCGTTGTCCATGACAGTAATAAACCGCTCGCGGGCAATTGCTGCCGCGTCGCGCAGCGCGTTGACCGCCGCGCCTTCGCGTGTCGTGCCGGTGGCGGGGGCCAGCGCCGACAGCAATCGATCGAGCTTGCGCTGATTGTCGGCGGCAATCTCGTCGTTGTAGGTCAGGGGGCTGCGGTACGAACTGCTCAACACGATCAGCCGGAAGACATCGGCATCGTAGCGGCTGAGGAAATCGGCGATCGTCACGACATTGCCCAGCGACTTCGACATCTTCTCAACCTGCCGGGTCTGCGGATTGACCAGTTGCAGCATGCCGTTGTGTACCCAGTAGCGGGCAAAGCACTGACCGGTCAGACTCTCGCTCTGGGCAATTTCATTCTCGTGGTGAGGAAAGATCAGGTCGGTGCCGCCGCCGTGTATGTCAATCTGCGGGCCGAGGTGTTCCATGGCCATCGCCGAGCACTCGATGTGCCAGCCCGGTCGTCCCGGCCCCCATGGACTATCCCAGGCCGGTTCACCGGGACGAGCCGCTTTCCAGAGGGCAAAATCCGCCGGCGACTCTTTGCGCGGATCGACTTCAAAGCGCGTCCCGCTCAGCATCTCGTCGAGCGAGCGTCCCGACAGCCGCCCGTAGTCTTCATCGCGTTGCACGCGGAAATAGACGTCGCCATCGACGACATACGCATAGCCGCGCTCGATCAGCCCTTGCACGAAGGCGATGATCGCTGGCATGGTCGTGGTGACGCGCGGATACGCCGTAGCCGGCAGCACATTGAGCGCCTGCAATTGGGTCAGAAACTCAGCCGCATACTGGCCCGATAGCGCCAGCGGATCCTGCCCCAGCGCGTTGGCGCGCGCGATCACCTTATCATCCACATCGGTAAAATTGACGATATGCCTGACCTGATAGCCGCGAAACTCGAGGTAACGACGGATCACATCGAACACGATGGCCGACATTGCGTGGCCGATGTGGGCTTCGTCGTATGGCGTTACCCCACAGACATACATTCGCACGACGCCGGGTTCAATCGTCTCTAACGGTTCGAGCCGTCGGGTCAGGGTATTGTAAAGCTGAATGGCCATACCTACTCTCTCAACGTTGTATCGATGCATTCCACTGCTCGGCCCGGCGTTATTGCCAGGCGAGTGCTTCAGGCGCGCTCCGCAGCGTGAGCGTCGGCGTGGCATGATGAGCGGCTGACCTGCCTGTCCGCTTAAATCCCCGCTCCCTGATTATACTCTTCTTCGTTGACGGGAGCGTCGAGGAGCGTGCGCCAGAGTTCATCGGGAAGCGCATCGTACTTTAGTCGATGCTCAGCGTGATGAACGTGGGTCGCTGCTTCCAGATCGGCGAGGCGCAATTCGAGTTCGAGCACCTTGTCGTGCAGGCCGCGCAACATCTCGCCTTCTGGATCGGGCAATTGCTCGACCCGGCGCGATTGCCCGGTGACCGGATCGCGGGTGGCAACGATTCGCGCCGGCACGCCCACCGCGGTCGCGTGGGGCGGCACGTCTTTGACTACCACCGCGCCGCCGCCGATCCGGGCGCCGCGTCCAATGGTGATGGCGCCCAACACAATCGCCCCGACGCCGATCACAACGCCGTCTTCGACGGTTGGATGGCGCTTCCCGGTCTGCTTGCCCGTGCCGCCTAGCGTCACTCCCTGATACAACATCACCCAGTCACCGATCTCGGTCGTCTCGCCGATAACCACTCCCATGCCGTGATCGATGAAAAAGCCACGACCGATGCGGGCGCCGGGATGGATCTCGATGCCGGTCAGGAAGCGACTGATCTGTGAGATCAGGCGGGGAATAAAGGGAATCTTGCGGCGGTAAAGCGCGTGAGCCAGCCGATGGAAGATGATGGCGTGCAAACCTGGATAGAGCAAGACTTCGGCCAGATTTCTGGCTGCCGGATCATTGCGAAAAATTGCGCGAATATCATCGCGCAGAATGCCCAAGGCATGTGAAATACGCATCGGATCTACTCCGGTGAAAGCTCATGAAATAGTGCAGTTGCCGAACGATGTCGTGATCCGAGAGGGCGCAGGCGCGCCGACGCGCGCGCTGGCGGAAACACAGAACGGGGCGCTGTCCAAAATCGGACAACACCCCTAACGACAGGAGCATCCAGGGGGAAGGAGGGGAGAGAGCAGACGAGCGTCAGGCGTTAGTTGATTCACTCTTTGAATCACTCGTTTCACCTTTGTTCGCATCGCTGCTCGATCCGCGACTGTCGGTAATATACCATCCTGAGCCTTTGAAGACAATGCCCGCCGGCTGGATAACCCGGCGCACCCGGCCTTCCTGCCCGCAGCGGCAGACCGTCAACGGCTCGTCTTTGAAGCTCTGAAATTGCTCAAACTGCTTGCCACAGGCGTCACATGCGTACACGTAGGTCGGCATAGGACTATCCTAACCTCCGTTCCATCAATGATTGATATATCACGTTACGTATTGTACCCGAATGCGCGGCAATCCGCAATAAGAGGATTGTTAGAAGCGACGTATGTGCTTGCCTGATGGTGCATTCTGCCGGTGCCCCGCGCCATGGCAGGCCTTTCGAGGGAAGACCAACTCTGAGCTTCCGCAATCCTGCCAGGTGTGGAGAGTGCTGCGCGCGCTGTCAGGTCAGAGAAGGTCGTTGTGCGGCGCGGCAATCGATATCCTCAGGGGAACCGATCAGGCCAATGCGCTGACCCAGCATTGTGTCGGCTCAGACCGTGTTACGGCGCCACTACAACCAGCGTTCCCTTCATGCCGGCGGTCAGATGGCCTTCGATTCCGCAGACATACTGATATACGCCCGGCTCGGTTGGCGCTGTGAAGGTCTCGGTAACCTGCTTGCCGCTTTCTACTTCAAACTCCCAGTAGATATTTTCTTCATCCTCATCGCCAAATGCCAGACCTGCATCTGTTCCTAATTTCATCAGCACAAATTCATGGGTTACAGCTCCATTATTCTGACCAGTAATCGTAATCTCTTGCCCGGCAGGAATAGTGAAGGTTTCCGGATCGAAAACATAATCACGCATCGTTAGATTGACAGTCGTCAATGGTCGCACCCGGCCACAACCCGTCAGCGCCAGCAGCAACAGCAAACCGGTCATCAGCCACGAACGACGCATACATGCCTCCTACTGATCTGCCCATTCCTGTCATCTCGTGAGCGCAGCAGATCGTAGCTTCGATCGCCTGAACACGAACTTAAGTCGCCGCTCGTAGATAAACGCTTGCGCTCACAGATAACCAACCGAGATAATTCTAATATACCATGGTTTTTGAGAACGAAAAAGAAATGTTTGAACTGGCATAACTGTTGAATGTGTTAGAGAATATCAAAATGATATTTTAGTTATTTATTTCACAAATAATTTTGCTCGGAAGCGCAATAGGATGACTGCCAGGCGCTCTGGCGTATAGATGCGTGACGGCTGATACCGACTTTCGATAGATTGTCACGTATCGGGCAGCCACGTCAACGCTGTCTCAGTGCGCAGGATGCGGCGGGAGCGCTCCGAAGAGCAGTTGCTGGGGCAGCACCAATCGCGCGCCGAACGGTGGGAGGACCGGGATGGCGGCGGCGTGGCCAGCTCCTGAGCGCCCTCACTCTCGCCCCGCTCCCGCTAGGAGAGAGGAGCAGCAGGGGCGCTGAGAAGCGCTTCCCGCTGACGCGGGGGATTGCTGCGGGCGCTGACTTACCCTCGCAATGACAGGGATGGACGCGGTGTGGCAGGCTCCTGCACAGGCGCATGGATCACGCTCACCGCATGCATCGCGCCGTTGCAGGGTGAGGACGAAGCAGCGCATTCCGGCGCGATCCATGACCTTCATTGCTTTCCCGATCTGAGCGCGAACTCGTCGGGATGAAACAAGCGGCATCCCGCCGGGGCGGCGCCGCACCGCCCCGGACAGGACGCGCAACGGTTTCAGTACAGCCGGATCCGATAACCGACCTGTTTTAGCAACTCGCTGGCAATCACGTGCTTCTGGATCTCATTCGTGCCCTCAAAGATGCGGGTGACGCGCGCATCGCGGTACATGCGCTCGAGCGGCAATTCACGCGAGAATCCCATACCGCCGTGGATCTGGATCGCTTCGTCGATGATCTGGCTGGCCATCTCGGTGCAGTACAGCTTCACGATGCTGCTCTCCAGCGTAGCCTGCTGACCGGCGTCAACCCGGCGGGCGCAGTCGTACACGATTTGCTCCATGGTGTAGAGCTTGACCGCCATCTCGGCCAGTTTGAATTGCAGCGCCTGAAATTCGGCAATGGGGCGACCGAACTGATGACGGGTGATCATGTATTTCCGGCTCAGTTCAAAGGCTTCCTTGGCTGAGCCGATGCTGCTGGCGCCCAAACCGCAGCGCCCGATGTCGAGGGTGCGCATGGCCAGCGGGAAGCCCATGCCAACCTGACCAAGGACATTTTCTGCCGGCACCCGGCAATCCTCGAAGTAGAGGCTGGCAGTGTGCGAAGCGCGCAACCCCATCTTTTCTTCGATCTTGCCTACCCGGAAGCCGGGCATGGTCTTTTCCACGATGAAGGCAGTGATGCCGCCGCGCGCGCCCAGACTCTTGTCGGTGGTCGCATGGACAACGATCACATCGGCGAAGCTGCCATTGGTGATCCACATCTTCTGCCCATTGATGATCCATTCGTCGCCGCGCCGTTCGGCGGTGGTCTGAATGTGCGCCGCATCAGAACCGGCATTGGGTTCGGTGAGCGCCCACGCGCCCCACATGCGCCCTTCGATTAGCGCGCGCAGGTAGGTCTCTTTCTGTTGTTCGGTGCCGCCAAGGTAGATGCTCATCGCCGCCAGTTGCGAATGCGCGCCGATGATCGTGGCGTGGCTGGCGCAGACGCGATTGAGTTCTTCCATCAGCACGCAATAGCCGGTAATGCCGAGTTCCAGCCCGCCGTAGCGCTCAGGGAAGGGCACGCCGAGCAATCCCAGTTCAGCCGCTTTCTTCAGCGTCTCGAACGGCACGCGCTCTTCTTCATCGATGGCGCGAGCGATCGGTCGAATCTCTTTGTCAACAAACTCGCGTACCGTCTGCCGCAACATCTTGATTTCCGGACTGTGTTCGTACTCCATTGTGAGCTGCTCCTTTGCTTGTGATGACCTGTCGGAACCCGTATCAACGATGGGTTGCGGATCGCAGCGCCCTGCTTCCCCAACACCGGTTGGATGCACAGTGTTCGGCATTGCCTGCCGCTAGTTCAGACTGCTTCGTTCGACGATCGGCAGAATCAGTGCCGATGGATGATCGGCATCGTGATAGATCCAGTGTTCAATCACTGACCCTCCCTGACATTGCCCATACGGGCAATCGACGCCGGGGTGCGGCCCCCAGCGCGGACTTCCGCCGCCGGCAAGCTGCACACGAATGCGGTGGCCGGCGCGGAACCGCTGCGCCGTTGCTGTGAGATCGATCTCGATCCGGCGACTGCCGTTGGGCTGGATGGCGTCGCTGTCTGGTCGCGCGCGAATGATGCCGTCACAAATGTTGATGCTGCGACCATCAGGGTAAACGTCGCACAACCGACCAACCAGATCGAAGTGATCGCGATTGGCGCAGGAATAGACGACCAATCGCACCGGCCCGATGACATCAAGGTCGCGCGCCAATGGCGGGCTGGTGAAGGTCAACACGTCGGGACGAGCTTCGAGCGAGCGCTGATCGCGCGGCCCACTCTGCGAACTGAGCACAGCGCCGCCAATAGCGGGCGTTGGATTGGTTGGATCGTAGCAAAAACGGCTGGGCGATGCGCCGAGAGGCGGCGGCTCAGCGGCGAGATGGTGATCGGGCCAGAGAAAGTAGCGCGCGAGATTGGCTGGCGGCGGCCAGAAATCCATCTCGTGCCATTCATTGCTCCCCATCAGCGCAATTCGCACCGGACGGCGGGCAAGCAGATCGCGTTGACCTTTCAGATGGGCGTCAAACCACCACAACCCTTCGCGCATTCCCTCGAAGACGAGCGCGAGATCGTTGTGCGCGCGCGGGAGGACGGTGAGATAGGGTCGCTTACCGGCGGCGACCAGCGCGGTGTAATCGGCTAACTGGCCGGGTAGGAAGATGTCATACCAGCCAGCGACCAGATGCACTGCGGCATCGATCCGGTGAAGCTGCCGATGACAGTCAACCTGCGACCAGTACTCGCCCCGCGGATCGGGATCGCGCAGCCAGCGTTGAAAGTATGGCACTGACGCCCCAGTCGCCAGCGCATCGGCTTCGGCAAACGGTTGATGGCGTAACGCGCGCGCCAGAATCCGCTCGCGCAAGACGAACAACCGCCAGAGCGAATCTGGGCGCAGACGCTGATGTCTGGTCGCATGAATGAGAAAAATCCAGCGCAGGGTTGATTCGAGCGCAAATGCGCCGCCAGGGTAAAAGAGCGAGGAGAAGCGAGCGCTGGTGACCACCGGCACGATTGCTTTCAGATAGGGTGGCCCATCGATTGCTGGCCCCCACTGAACATAACCGACATAGCTCGGCCCCCAGAGGCCCAGATTGCCGTCAAACCAGGGCTGTTCCCCGATCCAGGCGACGGTGGCGCGACCATCGGCGGTTTCGTTGCAAAATGGCTCGAAGACACCCTCTGATCGGTACCGTCCGCGCACACTCTGCACAATCACATTGTAGCCGCGCTCGGCGAAGAGCTGGCAGCCGGTGTGCTCGAAGACTCCCGGTGGCCCCAGTTCACCGGGGCGGCCATAGGGCGTGCGGATGAGAATGGTCGGATAAGGGCCGCCGGTGGCAGGCGCGTAGTGGTCGGCATACAGCACGACGCCGTCAGGCATCGTGATCGGCAGATCGCGCCTGACCCTGACGCGATGCTCGGCAGGGCGCAAACCGAGCGCGCGCGCCAGCAACGCGCGCCGAGCCGCAAATGCAGTTGTTGCGGCGATTCCGGCTCCGGCCAGCATCCATCTGAACCAGCCCATGACGCACCCCGTTGTGGGTTGACTTCATAACACACTGCGTCATCGATGATACCATGCGACGGTGTCGAGTGTCAACTGTGATTTGGAGCGCTCATGAACCTGAGTTCTGCCATGCGCGCCAGCATCGCATAGCCGCGGCAACGTATCGGCGGCAGGCGCGCAGCAATCATCGTCTGGAACAGGTGATTTTTGGTATCATACAGCCATAGTAACCGCACCAGCCCAGGAATCGATCGCTGATGGCAATGCCGGGGGATTCTGTCGTGTTTTGAGCAGCAGGAGCGCCCATGGACGATCTCATCTTCTACATCATCATCGGATTTATTGCCCAGCTCATTGACGGAACGCTCGGCATGGCCTACGGTCTCAGCGCATCGTCATTGCTGCTGGCGCGCGGCCTGCCGCCGGCGACGGTCAGCGCTACCGTTCACGCTGCCGGAGTCTTCACGACCGGCGCCTCTGGTATCTCGCATCACTATTTCGGGAATGTCGATCGGCAATTATTCTGGCGGCTGGTCATTCCCGGCGTGATCGGCGCGGTGGCCGGCGCGTATGTGCTCAGTCAGCTCCCCGGTGAACAGTTCCGACCGATTATCGCTGTCTACCTGCTGATCATGGGCGGGTATATCATCGCGCGCGCGTTCAAGACGCCGCAACCCACGAAAGTCACCACCCGCCTCACCCCGCTTGGCCTCTTCGGCGCGTTTATCGACGCGATTGGCGGGGGCGGCTGGGGGCCAATCGTCTCTTCAACCCTGATTGCGCGCGGCAACCAAACCCGCACCACGATTGGCTCGGTGAATGCGGCTGAATTCTTCGTTACGCTGGCAGTCTCGATCACCTTTATCTTCACCATCGGTTTCGAGCACTTCGGCATTATTCTGGGTCTGGCTATTGGCGGCGTCGTTGCCGCTCCCATTGGCGCCTACGCCTGCAAGCGTATTCCGCACCAGCCATTTATGGTGCTGGTGGGGCTGCTGGTTATTAGTTTGAGCCTGTATACGATCATTCGATCATTAACATAACACTGATCGCGATGAATGCCTAAAGCGCTCGTTGCCATGCCATCAAGAGACACCTGCGCTGCTGATTGCGCGCCGAGGGTGATCGCCACGCTCATCACCTTCGCCCGGCTGGAGTATTGACGCAAGGCTTCAGGATGCAATAGAACACGCGCTGATGAGAGATCGCTAGCGTAGCGTGGGGATTGCTGCCGACAGCATCATTTGTGTTCATTTGCAATATCTTATCGTTCAGATAACGAAACTATCACCCACACGCCAGATTGGCGTGGTATAATGCGGGTGGGCCACGTCCGCCTTCCTGTTTTCCCCTGACGCTTTGAGGTGCATCTATGCCAATGTACGAATATGGCTGTCTTGATTGCGCGCGCCAGTTCGAGCGACTGCTCCCGATGAACACACTCGATCGCGAGGTCACCTGTCCCTTCTGCCAGAGCACAAACGTGCAGCGGCGACTCTCATTGTTTGCTGCTCACAGTCGTGACGCCGCGAGCGCAGCGACTGCGCCGACGAGCGCAGCGACTGCGCCGACAACGAGCGCTGGCGGCGGATGCAGTTGCAGCGGTTGCAGTTGTGGATCAAGGAGTTAACCAATGCGCGTGATGATCCTGACCGCCGGTCTCGGTACCCGTCTTCGCCCGCACACCTTTGTCAGGCCGAAACCACTCGTTAGCGTTGCCGGTAAGACGGTGCTGGCGCATATCATTGATTATCTTGCGCCATTGCAGATTGATGAACTGATCTGCGTTGTTGGCTATCTCGGCAACCAGATCGAAGATTTTATGCGGGCCAACTACACGTATCCTATGCGCTTCCTCGAACAAAAGGTGATGCGTGGCCAGGCTGATGCGATTGCGCTGGCGCGCGAATTGACCGGCCCGCTGCTGATCATCTTCGGTGATGGCCTGCTTGAGTTCGATATCGAACGGCTCAACGAAACGCCTGACTACGGCATCATCTACTGCAAAGAGGTTGATGATCCGCGGCGCTTCGGCGTAGTCGTGGTTGAAAACGGTCGGATTGTGCGGCTGGTGGAAAAGCCGAGTGAGCCGATCTCAAATCTGGCCGTGGCCGGGTTCTATTACGTTCCTGAGGCGAGTCGGCTGATGTCGGCGATCGACTACATCATGCAGCATAACATTCAGACCAAGGGTGAGTTCTATCTCGCCGATGCGCTTCAGGTGATGATCGATCGCGGCGAAGAACTGCGGGTCGAGACCGTGCGAGTCTGGCGTGATTGCGGCACGATTGAGTCATTGCTCGACACCAACCGCTATCTGCTCGAAAATGGTCATCATTTCGCTGCCGAGTATCCCAATGCCGTGATCATCCCGCCGGTCAATATCGCTCCTACAGCAGTCATTGATCAGGCGGTGGTCGGCCCGTATGTCTCGATTGCTGATGGCGCAGTGGTGCGTCAGGCAATCGTGCGCGACTCGATTGTCAACGCAGGCGCGCAGATCACTTCCGTGATCTTGAATCGCAGTTTGATCGGTGAACGAGCGTATGTCAGCGGTGTCAGTCAAGAGTTGAATGTCGGCGATCTATCCGATATTCGTTTCGGGTGAACTACTATGGTAGCTTACAACTTCCATCAGGTCCTGAGCAATGGCGCTCGGGACGAGGCCGGGGCGGGCCGCTGGAAGTTGGCCGCGTTGGCGAATGAACGCGCGCCAGAATTCCAACGTGAAGAGCCTGTCAGTGCCGAACATGTCGCGTTGCAGCGGCTGGTAGCGGGCACTGATCCATCCGCAGGACGGTTGCTGACCGCAGTCTATGTTTCATTGAAGACGTATCCACTTGTGGTATTGACCGGTCGCGCCGGCGCCGGCAAAGCGGCTCTGGCCCAACATCTGGCGACAGCGCTGGCCGGCGATGCGCCCGGCCAGATGGTGCGCATCAGCTCGGCGCGCTGGGCTGCCCAAAGCGGCCAACGCGATTATTACCGCAACCTCCACACGCGATTCGGTGACAGTCAGTTGAGCGAAGTGTTGAGTGAAGCTGCTTCGCCGGCAGGCAGGGGCAAGCTCTACTTCGTGCTGTTCGATGGTCTCGCGCCCGATGAACTCTCGCACTATGTTCGCGACCGGTTGCAGCTCGTGCCGCGGGCGCCAAAGCTCGCCGTCCTGCCATCTAACCTGCTGGTGCTGGTCACGCTCCATCAGCCATTCCAGATATCGGCGCTCGATGCGCAGATTCTGGCTCACATCCCCCAGATCGACGTGACCCTGTACCGTCAGGCGCCGGGCCGATTGCCGCCGCCGCCGGTCGGCGCGCAACGGGCTTTTATCCGTGATGCGGTGCGTGATGTCGTGACAGCCCGTGATCGCCTGCGCAGCCTGTTTGGTATGTATCTGCCCCAGCTCAGTCCGTCGCCGCGAATTGTCAGCGTCTTGCGCTGGTATGGCCTGAGCATCCCAACCACCCTCGACAGCGATATGTGGCTGTTTCTGGCCAACAGCTTTAATGCTGCAGGGCAGGGCATGTTTGCGTCTGATGCGCGCGTCAACCTGCAAATAGCCTACGATGTGCGCCTGACGCAACGGATCATGGCGCAACTCGATCAGTCGCGCGCGGCGCTCCGGCCCGAACTTGCCCGCGCCGTGGGCTGTTGATCGAGGTGGCTGGCGGCGCGCGATCATCTTTCTCGGCCCGCGCAATCCGGCAATTAGAGCGACGTTGCATTGCATTGCAACGTCGCTTCGCGTTGATCAAAACGATGGTCGCCGAGGCCTGCTCTTCTATTCGTTTGCCTGGATTGGCAGACGGTGTTGGCTACCGGATCAGGGTAGCACTGGAAGGGGATGACGTGGATCATCCTCCCGCTCCACATGTCATTGCTAATCGCGCGCAGCGTGGCGTGGCAGTTCCCCGCTCGCCCTCACCCTCGGCTCCTCTCCCAGAGGGAGAGGGGAGAGCAGAAGCGGGCAATGAGGCACGACGCCCGCTGACGCAGGGGAGTGCTGCGGGCGAGTCCGCGCACTGCCCTGGATCGGGGCGGCGCCGCGCGCTCCTCCTCCGGCGGGCGGATGGCGCTGAAGCGCGGGAAGCGCCGCGCGCTTGCGCGCTGATCCGAACCGGAGACACCCTGTCACGGATCAGGCAGTTACGCACATCCCGGTACGGTGCGCATGATGCAGTGAGCGTGATGCGGATATCGGTTGCCTGATCAGAGATTATGGTACACCTAGCGTTGGTATGATAGACCTAACGTTGGTATCAGACCGCGCGGATATGGTAGGTTCCACTTGTCGGGTCATTTCTGCCATTCAGGATGAGTGAGTTGCCATGCGGGCAAGAATGCGGGCGCGGTCGGGCAGCGCGGCATCACCGACGCCCTCAACCACGCATGCGGCAGCGGCTGCCGCAAAGCGCGCGGCAGCAAACGGATCGCCACTCTCCCAGAGTCGGATCAGAAAAGCAGTGGCAAAGACATCGCCGGCGCCGGTTGGATCGCATTCGACTGCTGGATAAGCCGCGATCGGATGGGGCTTGCCGCGCAGAAAGAGCGTGGCGCCAGCCGCGCCGCGGGTCACGATGCCGATTGGCGTCATGCTGGCATAAAACGCGGCCAGATCTTCGTCGCCGCCGGTATCCTCGATGCTAAGCGCCAGCGCGTGCAGATGAGCCAGCTCAGACGGTGACGGTTGCCAGTGGCGCGGTCTGATGGGAGCAGGCAATGAGGAATCCCACTCGCGCAACCAGCCCTGGGCGGTCGCACCGATCAGCGCGCCGGGAAAGGCGGCGGCCAGCCGGGGCGAGCACTCGTGCAGCACCGGGCCGATCAACACGATGGGAGCCGCGCGCCATGGCGCCGGCAGCGTCGTAGCCTCAATTGCAGGGGCGACCGCATGTAACCATTGTTGCCGCCTGCCAGCCTCGTAGCGATTCTCAAACGTGGAGCTGATCGGAGTCGGCTGATTCACCCAGGCGACACCGGCGGGAGGGGCCTCGGCACTGGCCGTCACAATCGCGGCGCGCAGACCAAGCCGCGCGGCAAGCAACGCGGCAAAGCGGGCAGTGCCGCCAGGAAGCCCACTTCCGTCTGGCAACCGATCACAGGTTACATGGCCGATAGCGACAAAATCGATCATCGTTGTTGCTAACTTGGGCGGTAAACAATCCCCGAGTCGCGATCAAGGCGGTCACCGGCGCAACTTCGCCAACGCGATCGCGGGCAGCGGCTATCGGTGGAATGAATCCAAAGCAGGGATGGCAGCCACAACCACCCCTGCCGTTCGTATCACTGTTACCAGATCACTGTTTGGCGGGATAGATCACAATCTTCCGATTTTCGCCTTCGCCGGAGCTTTCGGTATAGATGGTCTTGTCATTGCGGAGCGCCAGATGGACAATCCGGCGTTCATACGCCGCCATTGGTTCGAGCATAATCGGTCGCCCGGTCTGGCGAACGCGCTCGGCCATGCGGCGGGCGAGGCTTTCGAGCGACTCCTGGCGCCGCTGGCGGTAGTTGCCGACATCAACCACAATCTGCGGCCACTTCTGCACGCGCCGGCTCACCAGCAGATTGAGCAGGAACTGCAATGAGCGCAATGTTTCGCCGCGTCGCCCGATCAACAGACCCATAGCTTCTTCGTCAGCGCCTTCGACATGCAGCGTGATCGTGGTTTCCGGTTCGCCCTGCGCGCCGGGCACTTGCGAGACGACAGCCGTCACATACCCGTGGATGTACATGCGCTCAAGCAGTTCTTCCAGGATTCGCTGTGCGATCTCACTCACCTTTTCGATCGAGGGGGTCTCTTCCTCATCTTCGACCACGGTGACGCGAACCAGCGCTTCATCGCCATTCTCGCCCGGATCGAGGACTTCGATGGCAACCTCATCACGGTCGCGACCCAATTGGGCCAGCGCCAGTTCAACTGCTTCGGCGACGGTGCGCGCGCTAATCTCGATGCGCTTCATAGACACCTCTCGGTCACTCAGACCGTCTCAAACCATCATGTCAGACGTATTACCGACGGCGGCGCGGATTTGGTTGCTGGCGATTTGGGCGCTGCTCGGTTCCATGTGATTGGCCTGACTCGACTGGAGCATCGATCAACGGTTGCAGCACTGATCGAAAATCGACTTTGGGCGTTTCTGGTTGCGGTTCGCTGGTCGAGCCACTGCCAGCCGTTGACGACGCCAGAGCCAGCGTCGGCGCAGGGCGATTATCCGGCGGCAGGAAGCGCAGGTAATTGGCCAGTGAGCCCCAACCTGAGGTGAAGTACTGTTGAATAACGCCAACCACGCTGCTCACCACCCAGTACAGCACTGCGCCGGTCGGGAAGGTAAAGGCGATGTAGCCGAAGACGAACGGCATGATCAGCATTGCCTGCATGAATGCTTTCTGCTGGGGATCCATCACGCGCGGCGTTGCCATGAGCTGCTGCACCAGTTGGAGCACGATCGAGAGGATGGGCAAGATCAGGTAGGGAAGGCCGGCAAACCCATTCGCGCCGAAGGCCGGCATACCGAGATCCATGCCGAAGAAGGGCGCAGCCAGTATTTGCGCCAGCCGGTCATCTTGCAACATCTCGGCGGCTCCAGCGCTCAGGTAGATGCGCTGTTCAGGCACCATTAGATGATAGACTGCCTGATACACGCCAAAGAAGATCGGCAATTGCAGCAGCAACGGCAAACACCCACCCACCGGATTGATCTTGTGTTCCCGGTACACTCGCAGCGTCTCCTCTTGCAGGCGCTGCGGATCCTTGCCATACTTGCGCTGGATCTCCTTCAAAATCGGCTGGACTTCCTGCATCCGTCGGCTCGAACGCAACGAGGTGATCGTCAGGGGCAGAATAACCAGGCGGGCAGCGATCGTGAAGAGCACGATCCCCAGCGCCATATTGCCGGTGAGTGACGAGAAGAAGAGTAACAGTTGCTCAAGAAGGCCAACAAATGCCGACCAGATATTCATTGCGAACCTCGTTGGTGTTGTGATTGGGAACGAAAGGCGTCTGATGCTGCCGGTTCAGGATCCGCCAGGAGATTGGCTTGCCGGAGAAGCGCAGCAATGTCTTGTTGCAATTGTGTGAATGGCACATCTATGACGTTGGCTGTCCGAACCACGAAGACCAGATCATAGCCAGTGACAATCGATGGCAGCAGCAGGCGCACCGCCTCGCGCACTCGCCGACGAGCGCGATTGCGCTGCACCGCACTGCCGATCCGCCGACCGACGACAAACCCACAACGCACCATCGCGCGCCGACCCGGCGCCACATTGAGCAGCAGCCATGGTGAGGCGAACGTGCGTCCCTGCTGGCGCACCCGCCGGAACTGTTCGGGCCGACGTAATCGGTTTGCGCGTCGCATTGGTGAAAAACGAACAGGTTACCGGCCACCAACGACAGGGTGTCATTTCTGGGGTGGCGATAACCTGTTCCATGTCCTTGTTAGCGGTGGCCGCGGCGCACGCCTCGCCGCTCGTCACTAACGGTCAGTTTCCAGCGTCCCTTTATGCGACGGCGCCGCAAAATTGCTCGCCCGTCTTTCGTTGCCATGCGCGCAAGAAAACCATGCTTGCGGCGGCGCGGAATACGTTTTGGTTGCCATGTCCGTTTAGGCATTGGATCAACTCCTCAGCAATTCGTTCAATTGACAAAACTGTCGCCATTATACTCGTCGCTGCGCGGCAGTGTCAAATGAAGTGTTGGCAACGCCCGTTCAGATGGGCAGCAAGCGCTCGTTTACCTGCCAGCTACGCAGACGTTGCGTGCGATATTCAAGCAGTAATGATGCGACGAGATCGTGTTAACTGCCAGGAGCGACGCTGCATTGCAATGTCGCTCCTGGCGCAGGCGCCGAACGGCGCGCGGCCATACATTCAGCATTCAGGGTTAGTTGCTGCTACGTCAGGCCAACCCATGCGATTGCCTGCTGGCGTGAGCTGCCAGCAGGCAATGATCGCAGGGCAGCAAATGCGCTTAATCGTCGTACCCGATTTGTTGCAGGGTGCGGCGAATCGCATCGCGCTGACGGCGGTTGCCTGGTCGTCCGCCCTCATCGTCGTCGTCATCATCATTTCGCCGCCGACGGTCGCGGTCACGGCGGTTGCTGCTGCCGCCGAATTTGGTGATCAGATCTTCCAGCGTCGCATTGCCCTCGAAGGTGTCAGCTTCGCTGTCATTGCCAGCCACATACGTTTCAGGCTCTGGTTGAACTGGGCGTCGCTCGCGCCGCTCGCGTCGTTCACTGCGCTCGCTGCGTTCACGCACCGTCTGCACTGCCGCTGCGTATCGATCGAAGTCGCTCCGCCCACTGCGTTGCTGGGGCGCCGATGGTTGAGTTTCTGCTGACGACTCTGCGGCGACATTCGCTCCTGGCTGCTCATCCTCAAGCCGCATGGTTAGGCTGATTCGCTTGCTCTGCTGATCAACGCCCAACACCTTGACAGTCACCTTATCGCCGACTTTCACCACATCTTCGACCTTGTTGACGCGGTTTGGCGACAGGGCTGAGATATGAACGAGACCATCGCGGCCAACGCCGATATCGACGAAGGCGCCAAACTGAGCAATGCCGCTGACAGTTCCTTCCACAATCTGGCCAGGTTCGAGCTGCTGCATGCGCTGGACGCGCAAGGCGCGGCGGAGGCTGAGACTGATGCGCGCGGCATCGGCGTCAATTTCGAGAATCTTGAACTGGTAGCGATCGCCGACTTTCACCGCATCTTCAGGCTTTTCGACCCGCCCTTCCGACAGCTCACTGACGTGAATCAGGCCATCCTTGCCGACCCCAATATCAGCGAACGCGCCAAAGGGGGCGAACCCGGTGATGACTCCCTCGACCACATCACCAGGGCGCAGGCTGGCGAGTTTCTCGCGGTCGATCTCTTGCCGTCGTTGCGGCGGGCGCGAGCGACGCGGCGCCTCTTGCCGCTCAGGGTTGCGCATGGTGAGGCTGATGCGGCGATTCTCGGCATCGATGCTCTTCACCCATACCCTGACCGTATCGCCGATCTGCACCAGTTCTGATGGCGTCTCGATGCGCTGATCGCTCATTTCGGAGATGTGCACCAGACCGTCACGCCCAACGCCAATATCGACGAACACCCCGTACAGAGCAATGGAAGTAATTTTTCCTTCCAGCTCCATGCCGACCTGCAAATCTTTGAGCCGGCGCGGCTTTTGCGGTTGATCGTCACTGATGGGCGTGAAGCTGGCGCCAGCGCTATCTGCTGTGGTGGTCATGCCGGCTTCCGCCGAAGCCGGTTCGGTCGCCGTGATAGCGCTACTCTCCCCTGCGGCGACGCTTGTGTTCGCCTCCTGTTCAGGGGTAGGCGCTGCCGCCTCTTCCGGCTGATTGAGCGCGGCGACGGCAGCTTCAGCCGCCGGAGCGCTGGCTGCCGCGCGAGGCGTGTCAGGCAGCTCGCCCGCAGCGACCTCTTCCCTACGTACCTGATCCGTCATTGCCTACCTTCCTCCTCACGTAGTTGCTAACATTACCCTGTATGATTGTGGCGTTGGGCAAGCGAAATTGCCAAACGTTCACCAGCGAATTTACGAGCGCATCTGTTGACGCACGGCGCGCGCCAGTCCTTCTTCACGCAGATCTTCCAACCGATAGTACACGCCCTGAAGGCATCGCGCCAGTTGTCGGGAAAGACCGCGGTCGAAATTGGGGTGTTCAGTATCGATCACAATAGCATGGATACGCCGTTCAGCGATCATTTCGGCAATCCGATACGCCTCCTGCTGCGGCGGCAAGTCAGAGATCGCAACATTGGCCTGACCATCGGTCAGCAGCACCATCAATGGCACCACTTCGGCATCGCGGCGACGGGCGCGCTCAAGCAATTCAAAAGCGGTGAGCATCCCGCGCGACAACGGTGTCTTGCCGCCGGTTGGCATCGTCTGCAAGCGCCGTTGCGCCAGTTCCACGCTGTTGGTCAGCGGCAGCAGCACTCGGGCGTAATCGCGCTGGAAACTTACCAGCCCCACCTGATCGCGGCGCTGATAGGCGTCACGCAGAAGTGAGAGCACCGCAGCTTTAGTGGCCTGCATGCGTTCTTCCGCAGCCATGCTCCAACTGGCATCAACCACAAAACAGACCGCGTTGCGGGTTCGGCGCACGCGCACTTTCTGTCGCAGATCGGCGCGTTTGATCAGGATCTTTGGGCGGCGATGATGCGGCGCGGCGATCGTATGCATCAGCTCAGTGCGTCGTTTGCGCTGATAGATGGCGGCTTCGCGCAGCGTCGCATCGAGCGCCAGATCGGTCACTCGGTCAGCGCGGCGGCTGGTGATGTAGCGGCCCTGTTTGCGGGTTGTGCGTGTTCGCGAACGGCGACCTGGCGCGCGTCGTTGGGCGCGATCGGGCGTGGCTTCAAGCCGGCGCGGCTTAAAGATGGCGTCAGCCTTGTATTCTGCCCCGCCAGCCTGTTGTTCAGTGGTGGGGGTAGCCGCTTCAGGCTGACCAGCGCCGCCAATCGGCATGGTGGTAGAGCTGCCGCCGCCGGTTTCGTCGCCGCCCTCGCCATGACCATTATCGGGATCGTTCAGATCTGGCTGGCCGGTGTGATCAACCGTCACCTTCACCTCTTCGCGCTTGCCATACTGGTCGAGAATACTGGCCAGTCGTTGCTCATCGAGTTTCACCTCGCCGAAGGGCTGGCGACGCATGCGGTGGGGCAGAGCCAGTTCCGCGGCCAGGCGAATGTCCTCTGCCACGAGCATCCGCCGTCCGCTCCAGGCGGCATGGGTACGCGCTGTTTCGAGAATGGTCAAATCGGCCCGGTGCCCATCAACCCCCAATTCAATGCACAGGCTGGCGACCACTGCCATATCGGCGCGATCGATTTGCACCTGGGGCAGCAGGGCGCGGGCGGCAGCGATCCGTTGCGCCAGCGCTTCTTCAGCGGCTTGCCACTGCTGGAGAAAGCCGGTGGGATTGGCTTCATACGCCATCCGCCGTTCAATCACGGCCACACGGTCGTTGACATCGGTTAGTCCGACCACTTCGACGGCCAGACCAAATCGATCGAGCAGTTGGGGGCGCAATTCTCCCTCTTCGGGATTCATCGTGCCAACCAGAATAAACCGCGCCGGATGAGAGACACTGACGCCTTCGCGCTCGACCGTATTCACGCCCATTGCCGCCGCATCCAGGAGCAGATCGACGAGGTGATCATCGAGCAGATTGACTTCATCAACGTAGAGCACGCCGCGATTGACCTGCGCCAGCAAGCCCGGCTCGAAGCGGCGCTGCCCTTCGGTGATCGCATGTTCGAGGTCAAGCGATCCGACCACACGATCTTCCGAGGCCGAAACCGGCAACTCAACCAGCCGGATGGGACGCACAACCGTTGGCAGCGGCCCAAGGCTCAGGCGGGCGCGGCACTCGGCGCATAGCGTCGCCGGGTCGTCGGGATCGCAACTGTAGTGGCAATCAACCACGACCTTAATCGATGGCAGCAGACGGGTCAGCGCGCGCACGGCAGTTGACTTCGCAGTGCCTTTTTCCCCTCGAATCAACACACCGCCGATCCGCGAATTGATCGCGTTCAGAATCAGGGCGCGTTTGAGCCGTTCCTGGCCAACGATGGCCGAAAATGGATACACTGGCCGTTGCGGAAGCGTTGTGGTAGTCACGACAACAAAAATTCTTCTAGCTCACGAAGAGCCAGAAGCCATAGCAGCAATGCCGTCGATTGGGCAGCAACATGCTCGTAAGCCGATTGTTCCTGACCCGCGCGTGAACCGGTTGTGCGGCAATGCTCACAGCGAACCTTCCTGCTTGCTGACAACGAAGCAGCATAGCAATTGTGTCATAAAGCTGGTGAAAAGTCAAATGACGCTGCGTGTAAAAAACGCTGCAACGGGCGATACGGGATGCGTCGATCAGGGGAGTGCGGTTGTTGAGCGACTATCATTAAATAGCATCCGGAATGGGTATGCTATAATACGGCGATCCTAACCGGTGAGGTTGGGAACTGAGAATGGAACCCAATCGGCGTAGCTCATCGCTACCGTTGACAGATACACGGAGTAGACTCGTGGGTTTCAATCCCTTTAATACCATCTTTGGCGCTTTCAGTCGCGACCTGGGGATTGATCTGGGCACGGCCAATACCCTGGTGCATGTGCGCGGCAAGGGTATCGTGATCAGTGAGCCATCAGTGGTGGCGATCGATACCCGTACCAAGAAAGTGCATGCCGTTGGCGCAGAAGCCAAAGCGATGGTTGGCAAGACCCCGGCCAATATCGTGGCGGTGCGGCCTTTGAAAGATGGCGTGATCGCTGACTTTGACGTGGTGGAGCAGATGCTGGCCTACTTCATCAAGAAAGCGCATGCCTATGCCGCGTTTCCGCTGGTTGACCCGCGACCGCGAGTCGTTGTCGGCGTGCCATCAGGGGTGACCGAAGTTGAGAAGCGCGCTGCGCGCGAGGCTGCGCTTAACGCCAAAGCGCGAGAAGCCTATGTGGTTGAAGAGCCGATGGCGGCGGCGATCGGCGCTGGCATGCCGGTCGAAGAGCCAATTGGCTCGATGATCGTTGATATTGGCGGCGGCACGACTGAAATTGCCGTGATTGCGCTGGGCGGGATCGTGGTCAATCACTCGATCCGGATTGCCGGTGATGAGATCGATGAAGCCATCATCCAGTTCGCGCGGCGCGAATACAATCTGCTGATCGGCGAACGCATGGCTGAGAAGGCCAAGATTGCCGCCGGGTCGGCGTATCCGCTCGACGAAGAGATAAAGGTGGTCTTGCGCGGTCGTGATCTGCTGACTGGCCTGCCGAAAGCGATAGAAGTCAGTTCGGTTGAGCTGCGTGAAGGTATCGCCGGCCCGGTCAATGCAATTGTGGCTGAGGTGCGGGCAGCGCTCGAAGAGACGCCACCCGAGCTGGTGGCCGACATTATGGAGCATGGTATCATGCTGGCCGGCGGCGGCTCGCTGCTGCACGGGCTTGATAAACGGATCGCTGCCGAGACGCGCATGCCCGTGCATATCGCCCAGGATCCGCTCTCGTGCGTGGCGCGTGGCGCGGGCAAGATGGTCGAACATTTCGATAATAGCGTCTACCAGGATATTTTGATGCGGACCCAGACGACCCGGCGGGTGCGGAGATAGCGCATGCGTGATTTTCTCGATGATCGTCCGCTGAAGTTGCGCCGCGAGCAGCCTGGTGATCGTGGTTACTGGCGAGTAATAGCACTGATCGGCGCGCTCGTGATCGTGAGCGTGCTCTTGATCGCGCTCGATCGACAGGGACTGATTGCGCCGGTTCGGCTGGCGGTCCGCGACGCAATCCGACCGCTCGAAAGCTGGTTGACAGAACGGCGCGCCGGGTTTGAGTCGTGGTGGACGACGCCGCGGGATGTGGCGGCGTTACAGCAGCGAATCGATGAGCTGCAAGCCGAGAATGCTCGCCTCAACAGCGAATTGCTCCGACTCGAGCAGGCGCGAGTAGAAAATATTTTTCTCCGCCAGCAACTGGCGATCACGCGCGCGCATCCCTGGACGATCCTGGGCGCGGAGGTGATGGTGCGCGCTCCCGATGCTGCGCGCCGGGTGTTGACCATTGCGCGCGGCGCTGAAGACGGGGTGCGCAGCGGTATGGCAGTGATTGGCCAGCAACCAGGCGGGATGCCGGCTCTGATCGGAGTGGTTGAAACGGTGGGTTCCCGCACGGCTGAAGTGTTGCTGATCACCGACATAAGCAGTCAGTTGAGTGTGCGGGTAGTGCAGTCTAGCAGTGCGCCGCTAGGGCTGATGCAGGGGCAATGGCAGCTTGGTTCGCGATTGCGGTTGGAACTGATTGATCGCAGCGTGGCATTGCGCGAAGGCGAGCGGGTTGTGACGGCGGGATTGAGTGGAGCGCTCGACTTGCCGCTTGATCTGGCCGTGATGCCGGAGGCTGTGCCGGTCGGAATCATCGAGACGGTCAGGCAAGAAGGACAGCGACAGGTTGCCGATCTACGGCCCTTCGTTGATCCGGATCAGGTGCAGTACGTGTGGGTGATCCTCAGTCAGCGCGATCCCAACGATTAGAAGAGCGCCTTGCTCGCGAGATTGGGCTGGCGCTGGCATTATTTGCTGTCGCCCTGGTTCAGGTTACGCTGCTAACCGGTCCTGCCGGTTTTAGCATTCCTGTTTTGCTGGTGCTGGCAATCGCTCGCGCGCTCGTTGGCGTCGGCACCGCTATGCCGGTGCATGGGGTGATCCGCGGCCTGTGGTGGGCATTCTACGGAGGTGTGGCGCTCGATCTGGCAGGAACGCTGCCGCTTGGTAGTCACGCGCTTGCTCATCTGGTCGCAGTGGCGATCGTTGCGTTGCTGTTTCGTCGTCTGGTTGCCGAACGGCCTGTGGTAGCGCTGCTCGCTGTCATGGTTGGCGCGATGGTCTACGAGGTCGTCCTCCTGGTCATTGTTCTGCCGCCAGCGACAGAGTGGCGGGCATACATTCAGGTTGTGATTTTGCCTTCGTTATTGCTGGCCTTGATCCCCACTCTCCCAATCATGGCGTTAATGAACCGGCTGGTGCGATCATCGTCGTGATCATGCCACGGCTACTGCCTGTGAGCAGCCTGGCCACAGGAGGCGAATCGACAACGCTTCATGGTACAATGTTGCTATGGCAATTGCACAACCTGTTCTTATTTGCGCTACTCGTACCCTGGTTTGGATAGCTGCCCAACGGCGTGGTGTTGCGCTGCCCTGACGGAAGATGTAAGCGCTGGATATGGCACGATTGATCGCGCTGCGAAGCGTCCTGCTGCTGGTTGTGGTGATACTGATTGCGCGATTAGCGCAATTGCAGTTAGTGCAGACCGATACCCAGCGTTTCGGCGCCGATATCGAAGTAACGACACGCCGGTACCTGACGAACCCGCCCCGGCGCGGTGAAATCTTTGACGCGCGCGGGCGGTTGCTGGCGGAAAGTGTGCCCATCTACAATCTGGCGGTTGTGCCTGGGCAGTTGCCCTCGGCGATCAAAGAGCCGGAACAGCGGGCATTCACCCTGGCCCGCATCGCTCAGATCGCCGACCTGTCCTCAACGCTGATCGTTGATCCGGCAACTGCCATTGATACAGTGCCTGGTCTGCGCGCCGATCTGGCTGCGCTTGCGCCGTTGCCGCCGTCGCTCACAGCAACTACGCAATTAACCATCACTATCGCTCCGGCTGATACCTTACGCGGACTAACGCTGAGTCAGAACTATCGCGAGGTTGTGACGCTGGTCAATCCGATCGAACAACTGCTGCAACAGGCGAATGTACGCAGCTATCAGCCGGTCGTGGTAAAAGAAGATATTTCGCCCGAACTGGTGCTTGTCTTGCGCGAAAATGCCAACTACCTGCCCGGCGCGCGGGTGATTGAAGGGTTTCGTCGTCGCTATCCGCTCAGTGAGGCAGTGCCATCGCTTGCGCATCTGCTGGGCTATGTTGGCCGTATCAATGCCTGTGAACTGGTAGCGGTCAATCCGGCCAGTTCCTGGTTACGAGGGCTGGTTGAGCTGACAGCGCATGCGCCGGTGTGTGGATTGATCCCCAAGACAATCGATCCGGTGAGTGTTGGTTTGCCGCCCTACCTGCCATCCGACCAGATCGGGAAAGACGGATTAGAGAGCGCCTACGAAAAGGTGTTGCGCGGTCAGATGGGGATCGATACCCTGCTGGTCGATGCCTTGCAGCGTCCGGTGAGTGCGGCTACCGTGCTGCGTCCGGTCGTGAACGGTTATGATCTGGTGCTGACGATCGACACCGATTTTCAGGCCAGAGTGGAACAAATCCTGCAACGCTGGATTGCTGAAGGTGAAAATCGCCGCCAGACCGCGCGCGAGCCGCACAAGCGTCTCTACGATCCGATTGTTGCTGGCGTCGCGATTGCGCTTGATCCGCGTGATGGCCGAATTCTGGCCATGGTCAGTTTGCCCGACTACGATAATAACATCTGGGTAGATCCGCGGCGAGTGAGCGAATTGCAGGCCTTGCTGGCGCCGTCTGACCCAGACGCTCAGCGTGAGCTGCAACGACTGGCGCCGTTTACCAACCGCGCAATTGCTGGTCAATATCCGCCTGGTTCGACGATCAAGCAGTTTGTGGGCGCCATTGCCCTGCAGCAAGGAGTGATCAAGGCCGATACCCGCCTGCGCGATCCGGGTCTCTTGCGGCTGATTGAACGGAGCGGGGCGGAGTTTATTTTGCCCAACTCGGTGCGCAATCGCGATAATGGGCAGATCGATGTGCGCGATGCGCTCCGTCTCTCATCCAACGTCTTCTTTGCCAGTATTGCCGGCGGGAATGATCAGGCGATCAATCTCGATCAGCGCGCGCTGCGTATCACCGGTTTAGGGGTTGATCAACTGGTGGAAGGGCTGGCCTGGTTCAATTTTGGGCGCACAACCGGGATCGATCTGGTCGGTGAAGCCAGTGGGCGTGTGCCGACGCGCGCCTGGAAAGCCCAGGTATTGCGTGAAGCCTGGACAACCGGCGATACCTATAATACGGCGATCGGCCAGGGCTATTTAGAGGTGACGCCATTGCAACTGGCGGTGGCGGCGGGTGCAGTTGCTACCGATGGAACCCTCTACCAGCCGCGCGTCGTCGATCGGATCGTTGATGAACAGGGACAGGTCGTGCAGCAGACGCAGCCGGTTCGGCTTGGCCAGGCGCCGATAGCGCCTGAACATCTGGCCACTATTCGAGCTGGTATGTATGATTCGATCACGAATGGATTGGGGGTTGCGGCTCGCGAGGCCTGTTCGGGTTTGCGGATTGCCGGGAAGACAGGCACTGCCGAGTTTGGGCCGCTGCTGACTGCGGCAGACGGTCGTCTTGTGCGGCAGAGCCATGCCTGGTTTGTTGGCTTTGCGCCTTATGAACAACCAGAGATCGTGGTGGTGGTACTGGTTGAAGGGGTGGGCGATCTCAACGATGGCTCCTCAACGATTGCGGTTCCGGCAGTTACGCAGATCATGCAGGCCTACTTTGGGGTAACGCCGCCAGAGAAGCCGCCGGCGTTTTGCCCGGCGCTTCCACAATAATTGTCGTGGTTAAGATGTCGCTTGTGGTTGGTTGGCCCTGACTGACGCGCAATTGTAAGGTAAATTGTTCGTAGATAACGCCACATAGCGCGATCTCTATGCTATAATTTTCAACAATCATTCGTTCTACACTGTAGTGAGACCATGAGCGATCTGATAAGTATCAAGGGTAGCCGTGAAGGGCTGCGGCTCTGGTTCGACGCCAACGCTGCATGGTCGGAACTGTTGCGCCAGCTTGACCAGCATCTGGGTGAACGTCGTGGGTTTTTTCAGGGCGCGCACCTGGTGGTCGATCTCGGTGAGCGTGAGCTGTTGCCAGGTCAGCTCGAAGAGATGGTAGCGCTACTGCAAGAGCATGGAGTAGTGGCGACAGCGGTGAATGCATCGGATCGGAACACGAGAGCTATGGCCCGCGAGCTGGGTTTGCCGGCCCGTCCGCTGCCGCGCTATACCGATCCGGCGCCGTCGATCGAGGCGGAAGCCATAATGGTGATGCGCACGTTGCGTTCCGGTCAGGTCTTGCGTCACACCGGTCACATCACGCTCATCGGTGATGTGAATCCGGGCGCAGAGGTGATTGCCGGCGGTAATGTGGTGGTGTGGGGTCGGCTGCGCGGGCTGGTGCACGCCGGAGCATTAGGTGATGCCACAGCGATTATCTGCGCGCTTGAGCTGCGCCCAACCCAGATCCGGATTGCCGATTTGATCGTCCGTTCGCCTGATCATAATAAGACGAACCGGCCTGAGTTTGCTCGTATCGCTAATGGCGCGATCATCGTTGATCATTGGGAAATGTTCAAACGTTAGTGGGGCAGTATGGGGCGAGTTATTACTGTTACTTCGGGTAAAGGCGGCGTCGGCAAGACCACAACCACCGCTAATCTGGGCACCGCGCTGGCGATGCGCGGCGCGCGAGTGGCTGTGGTTGACGCAGACATTGGTCTGCGCAACCTTGATGTTGTCATGGGGCTGGAAAATCGCATCGTCTACGATCTGGTCGATGTGGTTGAGGGTCGCGCTCGGCTGCGACAGGCCCTAATCAAGGATAAGCGCTTGCCCGAACTGTGTTTGTTGCCCGCTGCCCAAACCCGTGACAAAGACGCTGTCAATGCGCGTCAGATGATCGATTTGACCAACCAGCTCCGCGCCGAGTTTGATTTTGTGCTGATCGATAGTCCTGCCGGCATTGAGGCTGGCTTTCGGAATGCGATAGCCGGAGCCGATGAGGTTATCATCGTTACCACGCCGGAGGTTTCGGCAGTGCGCGATGCCGATCGCATTGTCGGGCTGGTGGAAGCAGCCGAGAAGGGGCCAGCCTCGCTGGTGATCAACCGCATCAAGCCGCGTCTGGTCAGTCGGGGCGAGATGTTGTCGGTCGAGGATGTGCTGGAATTGCTCGCGATCTCACTGCTAGGGATTGTGCCCGAAGATGAGACGATTGTGATTGCGACCAACCGCGGCGAAGCAGCCGTGTACGATCCCAACTCGTTGGCCGGGCGCGCCTATATCAATATCGCCCAACGTCTGGCTGGCGATGATGTGCCGGTAATGGCAATTCCTGATCAGGGCGGAATGCTTGATCGACTGCTCGGCCTGTTTGGCCGCCGACGGACATAGATGAAAGGAGTGCCTGTGTCATTCCTCAATGGCCTCTTCGGGCGAAAACGCGACTCAAGTGCCGAATTGGCCAAGCAGCGGCTGTTGACGGTGCTGATCGATGATCGCTACAAATTGACGCCAGAGATGATGGCGCAGATGAAAGCGGATCTGGCCGAAGTGCTCAAGCGTTACCTGCCGGCGATTGATCCTGAGCAGATTGAAGTCACCCTGAGTCGTGGTGAAGCGCACGATCTGCTCAAGGCTGATGTCCCCTTGCGGCGGCCAACCGATCGCCCGCCTCATCAGTAGCCGCGCTGCTGCCAGTTACCGGTATAATGAAGGGCGATGAATCACGTCCAGCGTGATTCTTCGCCCATTTCATGTCGCTGCCGTCCTGGAGTCATCGCTATGGAAGCGCGTCCGATCCGGTTTTCGTTTCAGGCAAAGGTGCTGAGCAGCGCGCTGGTAATTGCGCTGAGTGTTGGGTTGATCATGTCCGTCACGCATGTGTTGCCGCCCTTTATTGGCGCGATTATTACCGCCTACCTCTTTAATCCGCTTATCGGGTGGCTTCATCACCGAACACGCCTCGGACGCGCTTTCTGGATTGTAGTGTTGTACCTGGTGGCCTTTCTGGCGCTTTACGCCATATTTACGGCGCTCTGGCCGCGAATCGTCCAGCAGAGTCGCGATCTGGCGGCAAGCGCACCGGTGATCATTCGCGAGCTGACTATACTGTTCGAGCAGAATCAATCGGTAATGATTGGTGAATTTGAAATTAGCCTCGCGCCGCTCGAAGCGCAGGTGATCGGGTTGATCCGCGATGTGGCGAGCTGGTTGAGCGGGAATGTGCCGCGCCTGGTGTTTTCGGCGCTCGAAAGCGTGATCTACCTGCTGGTGTACCTGATCGTCACCTTTTATCTCTTATTGCAGGCGCCGCAACTGAAACAGTGGACGCGCAATGTGATCCCGGCGCAGTATCGACGCGAGATTGGCCAGCTCGGCGCCCAGATCGATCAGGTGTTTAGCGCGTATATTCGCGGTCAACTCATTCTGATCGTGATCATGTCGGTGTTGCTCTACATTCCGCTCTCGATTTTGCAGGTGCCGTATGCGCTGGTGATTGCTGTGGCGTCGGGCATCCTGGAGATTCTGCCCATCATCGGCCCATGGTCGGCTGCCGGTATCGCGATGACCGTTGCCCTCTTCCAGCCGGTGACGCCGTTTGGTCTCTCAAATGTTACGCTTGCCATCTTGCTGGGGGTGATCTATTTTGTGCTGCGTCAGATCGAAGATCACTTTATCATCCCCAATGTGATGGGTTCGCTGGTGCGTCTCCACCCGGCAGTGGTCATCTTCGCGATCCTGTCCGGCGGCGCGATAGCCGGCGCATTTGGCCTTTTCATTTCCATTCCGATTGCGGCGGTCATCCGCATTTTGCTCAGCTATCTCTACCGTAAGTTGACCGATCAGCCTGAGCCGCCGTTCGACTCTGGTCACACTGCGCCGGCAACGCAGGCCGAAGCGGCGACCGGTGAGGTGGCGCTTGGTTCACAAGGATAATACTGATGCGATACTGTTCATTTGATCCGCAAGCCAGCACACTCTACCTCTACTTTACCGATCTGGAAGAGGGGCAGGCGCAGGCGGCAATCGAGTATCCGGCAAGTTTGCTGCTCGATGAGCAAGGCCAGATCATTGGCTGCCGGATCGATCTCGATGATGCGATGATCCTCAGCCAGCTTGAACTGGCGCTTGATTGTCCCCATACCTGGCTCGATAGTGAGCATGGTCATCTGTTCATCCAGATCACCGATGACGATCCCGCTGAAGTGGTGGCACTGCCCGATACCGCTATTCTCGATCTTGACGACGACGATCGGGTGCTGGGGGTTGAGCTGGCGTTGCCGGCGGAATGGGCAGCGCCAGAGCGCATGGCGCGCCTGACACCGCTGATGGCGTCGCTCGATGACGAGCCGGTAGCCGGTGATGGGCCGGTCGTGCTGAAGCCATCAACTGCGTTGCCGGCAGCAGCGTCTGAAGCGGAGCGCGCGGCGACGTCGGCGGAGTCTGCCGATGAGACGGTAATTGAGCCGCCGCCTCAGCAGTGGCGGGCCGGGTTTGTGGCGCTGGTTGGCAAGCCCAACGTGGGCAAGAGCACGCTCCTCAATGCGCTGCTGGGTGAGAAGGTGGCGATTGTGTCGCCGCGACCACAGACAACGCGGGTGCCGCTGCGCGGGATTCTCTCGCGGCCCGGCGAGCAGATTATCTTCATCGATACGCCGGGTATTCACCAGCCGAATCATCGACTGGGCAAGTTGATGGTGGAACTGGCCGAGCGCACCCTGCCCAATGCCGATGTGATCTGCTTCATGGTCGATATTAGCCAACCGCCGAGCCGTCTCGATCGCATGATAGCCCAGCAGGTGCAGCGCGCGCGCGGCCATAAACTGCTCGTGCTCAACAAAGTCGATCAGAAACCGCGGCAGCCCGGAGCGAACTATCTGGCTGCCTACCGTGATCTGGGCGTGTGGGATACCGAGATTGCGATTTCAGCGCGGCGCGGCCTGGGTCTGACCGCGCTGCTGGCCGAGATCAGCGCTCGCCTGCCTGAAAGTCCGCCGCTCTACCCGCTCGATCAGATCACCGATCAGAGTGAACAGCAACTGGCCGCCGAGTTTGTGCGCGAAAAAGCGCTCTTCTACTTGCAACAAGAGGTGCCGCATGCGGTGGCTGTGGAAGTGGAAGAGTGGATCGACAAGGAAACAGCGATGTACATCCGCATGACGATCAATGTTGAACGCGAGAGCCAAAAAGGCATCCTGATCGGGGCGGGCGGCAGTATGCTCAAGAAGATCGGCAGCGCGGCGCGAGCATCGATCGAGCGGATGCTGGGTCGTCAGGTCTACCTCGATCTGTGGGTGAAGGTGCGTCCGAACTGGCGCGATGATCCTAACGCCTTGAACTGGCTGGGCTATCGGGCAAGGAATTTTCAGTAGCTGCAACTTCATGGCGGGCAACATCGTATGATCTGGCAGGGGAATCAGCGCGTTAACTGTCCAGAATGCAGCGACGATGGCAATCAGACGCTCGCCGGCTCAAACAACATGGAGCGCTATGGCTGAGGTAACAAACATCCTCTGCCCGATCTGCCATAAGCCGAATCTGCCGCGGGCGCGGTTTTGTCAGCATTGCGGTCATGATGTAGTGCTGAATAACGATCGTCCAACCGATGATCGCCGCTATGTGATTACCCGGATTATCAAACGAGGCGGACAGGGCGCGGTCTATCAAGGTATCGATCAAGACGGCAAGGTCTACGCGATCAAAGAGATGCTTGACCGGTTTGTTGACCCCAAGGAGCGGGCTGAGGCGGTCGATCGGTTCAATGCTGAAGCTGAACTGTTGCAAAAACTGCGCCATCCGCGCATTCCGCGCGTCTATAGCCACTTCACAGACGAGGGGCGTCACTATCTGACGATGGATTTCATTCGCGGCGAAGATCTCGAACAGATCATCGAGCGCGAGGGTCGGATCGATGAGCAACGGGTGTTGCGCTGGGCTGATGAAATCTGCGATGTGCTTGCTTACCTGCACGGCAAGGGGTTGATCTACCGCGATGTGAAGCCATCAAACATCATGATCGAGGAGAGCGGCGATGTTAAATTGATCGATTTTGGCATTGCCAAGCTCTTCAGTCCGATCGAGCGCGGCACTCAGATCGGCACGCCGGGATACGCGCCGCCCGAGCAGTATCAGGGATTGGCGACGCCGCAATCCGACATCTACGCTCTGGCTGCGACATTGCATCACGCATTGACCGGTCGTGATCCGACGCAGGAGATGCCATTCTCGTTTCCGTCGGCGCGTTCGCTGGTTCCCAGTATCTCTGAGCGCACGAGCGCTGTGCTCGACAGAGCGTTGCAGAAGGTGGCAAAGGATCGCTTTGCCACTATGGACGAGTTTCGGGCAGCGTTGATTCCGGGTGTGCAGCCGCAACCGGCCCAGGTGCGCGTGGCGCCGGCGCAGCCGGTTGCCGTTCCCGCGCGACCGGCGCCATCGCCTGGGCCAGCCCAACCGGTGGCGGTGTCGCCGCCGGCGCGCCCGGTTGCGCCGAAGGCGCCTGCCTCGCCACCGCAGGCGACGCCGGTGCCGCCGCCCGCGCAGGCAGCCCCGCCGTTGCCGCCAATGTCGTCGCCAACGACTGTCGGCCAGATTGTAGTTGCGTTGATCTTACTGACGCTGATCGCGTTCACCCTGTTCAGCGCCTATGTGCTGGCAAGCCGGCCAGCATGGGCCGAGCCGTTGATCGCGCCGCTGCTGGGAGAGAGTTCATCGGTGCCGCTGAGCGGTCAATTGCAACCGGTTGTGTACGAGTTGCAGGTGACAGTGCCCGGCGATGTTGGTGAAACCGCGCTCCTTGAGGCATTTCGCCAGGCGTACCGCGAACGGCTGGCGCAAGAGTATGGCTCGCGCGCGCAGATTAATCCCAACATTCCGCTCAGTTACATGGGTACGCCAGAGCTGGTTGACCAACAGGACGGTCAGGCTACGTATCGGGCGCGGCTGACGGGGCAAGTCTGGATCGCAGATCAACCCTAAAGATCGCCGCGAACGCCGCCGTCAGGAGTCTGGCGCGCGCGTTGCCGTTTCATGCCAACGTTATACCAACTTTAGGTGTCCAATCATCGCTGCCAAAGCAACCGAATAGCTGCATCACGCTCACCGTACCGGGGCGCGCGTGGCTGCCTGATCCGTTCCAAGGAAGTTCCCGTTCAGATCAGCGCGCGGCGCTTCCCGCGCGCCCGCGCCATCCTTCTGGCTGGTCAGGAGCGTGTGGCGCCGTCCCGATCCATGTCATTGCGCGGGCGCGTCAGCGCCCGCAGCAATCCCCCGCGTCAGCGGGAGTCGTGTCGCAGCACCCGCTGCTGCGCGCCCCTCTCCCAGCGGGAGCGGGGACGGGGGTGAGGGTCTCCGCTCTCCCAGCGGGAGCGGGCCGAGGGTGAGGGTCTCCGCTCTCCCAGCGGGAGCGGGCCGAGGGTGAGGGCGCGCAGGAGATGGCCACGCCGCCATCCCGGTCATACCAGCGTTCGGCGCGCGCTAGGTGCTGTCCCAGCAACCGTTCTTCGGAGCGCTCCCGCCGCATCCTGCGCACTGCGGCAGCGTTGATGCGGTGGCCCGATACGTGACCATCTATCTAAAGTCGGTATAACGAGCATGACAGCACACAACCTCTCTCTCGCAGCGCGAGAGAGAGGTTGCATTGCAGGCAAGATGCAGTTCCCGCTTATTCTTCCAGGGTCGAAATATCGCCTTCGGGCAAACCGAGCGCACGCGCTTTCAGCACACGGCGCATGATCTTGCCTGAGCGGGTCTTGGGCAGCGATGCGACAAAGGTGATCGAATCGGGGCGGGCAATTGGGCCAAGCTCATGGCCGACGTGGGCGCGCAGCTTCTCTTCGAGTTCGTGGCTCGGCTCGAACCCGGCGCGCAGAATGACGAAGGCGTGGATGGCGTTGCCCTTCACCTCGTGGGGCAGACCAATTGCCGCTGCCTCGGCCACTGCCGGGTGGCTGACCAGCGCACTCTCGACTTCGGCAGTGCCGAGCCGGTAACCCGACACCTTGATCACATCGTCGAGGCGGCCAATCACCCAGATGTAGCCATCCTTGTCTTTGCGCGCGCTATCGCCGGCAGCGTAGTAGGGCGGCACCTTCTGCCAGTACCCCTCGACGTAGCGCTGCGGATCGTTGAGCACGGTGCGCATCATACCAGGCCACGGATTCTTGATCACCAGCAGGCCATCCTCCTCAGGAGCGCAGGGGCTGCCATCCTCGCGCACCACATCGACCTCGATGCCGAGGAACGGACGAGTCGCCGAACCGGGTTTGAGCGGCACTGCCGGAGTGGGGGTGATCATAAAGTGACCGGTTTCAGTCTGCCACCAGGTATCCATAATCGGGCAGCGGCTGCCGCCAATCTTCTCGTAGAACCACTTCCAGGCTTCAGGGTTGATCGGTTCACCAACCGAACCGAGCAGGCGGAGGGTGCTGAGATCGTGGCGCGAGGGCCAGAGTTCGCCGAAGCGCATCAGACCGCGGATCGCGGTAGGCGCGGTGTAGAGAATGGTGATGCCGTGTTTGGCTACCATGCTCCACCAACGGTCAGGATAGGGATAGTTGGGTGCGCCCTCGTACATAAACGAGGTGGCGCCATTGATCAGCGGCGCATAGACGATGAACGAGTGGCCGGTGATCCAGCCCGGGTCAGCGGCGCACCAGTAGCGATCTTCGTCTTTAATGTCGAAGACGAACTTCAAGGTTGTGTAGGTGCCGACCATGTAGCCGCCGTGGGTATGAACAACGCCCTTCGGCTTGCCGGTCGTGCCCGAGGTGTAGAGGATGAACAGCATATCCTCGGCGTCCACCTCTTCGGTTGGGCAGTAGCCGTTGGCGATGGGCAGGCCGAGCAGATCGTGCATCCAGAAATCGCGCCCCAGCTCCATCGGCGCGCCGTGATTGGTGTGGCGGAAGACAAGGCATGTCTGCACGGTTGGGGTGCGGGCCAGCGCCTCATTCACGATCTTCTTCAGCTCGACCACCTTACCGCGCATATATCCGCCATCGGCGGTAATCAACACCTTGCTCTTGGCGTCGGCCAGCCGATCGGCGAGAGCGGCTTCAGAGAAACCACCGTAGACCACGCTGTGGGCCGCCCCGATCTTGGCGCAGGCCAGCATGCTAAACATCAGCTCAGGGATACGCGGCATGTAGATGGTAACGATGTCGCCCTTCTTAACCCCCATGCTCTTGAGCACGTTGGCGATCCGCGATACTTCATAGTTGAGCTGATAGTAGGAATACGTGCGCTGACTGCCATCTTCGCCTTCCCAGATCAGCGCCAGCTTGTTCTTGCGCCAGGTCTTCAGATGGCGATCGATCGCATTGTGAACGATATTGGTCTTGGCGCCGACGAACCACTTGTAGAACGGTTTGTTGCTGTCGTCAAGCACCTTCTCCCACGGCTGGTACCATTCGAGCTGGCTGGCCATGTCAGCCCAGAACTCTTCACGGTGGGTAATCGTCCACTGGTACAGCTCATCGTAAGAGTTGAATCCTTTGCTGCGGGCATACGCCATGACATTGGACTGTTCAACCAGAGCCGGATCGGGATAGTACATTTCGCTGGTGTCGGGCAGCGCCACGTCGCGGGTCTCAGTCATGAGTCGAACCTCCTTGTCGCTTTCCTGCGCGGCATATCGCTATCGCGGTGGATACAACGATTATAGGCGTCGCCGCGCGCCTGTGTCAAACCGATGCTATGTGGATGTTTTCACAATAGCGAACAATTATGAGCAGAGATTAAAGATACGGTAAAGTTTTGCCAAACCCAGGTCGATGGCGCGCCCCAGAGCTGCGTTGCGCTGCTCCAGGGCGCGCTGCCGCATATCGTGGTCACAAATCGCCGCGGAGCAGTTCGATCGCTTCGCGCACCATATCGACGGTGGCATCGTCTTCGATCGTGCTCAGGTCGCCGATATTGTCACCCTGGTAGACAGCCCGGATCACGCGCCGCATGATCTTGCCAGAGCGGGTCTTCGGCAACATGCTGACGAAATGAACCGCCTTCGGCGTCGCAATGGGGCCAATCCGCTCGCGCACCAGTTGGCGAATCTCCTCGGCAATGCTATCCTGCATCTGTGGCGTGATATGCTGCTTGAGCACGGCGACGACCAGCACGTCTTCGCCCTTCAGCTCGTCGCGCACGCCGATCACGCTCGCCTCGGCCACTGCCGGATGCGCCGAGACCACCTCTTCGATCTCGCGGGTGCCAAGTCGGTGACCGCTGACGTTGAGCACCTCATCGGCGCGACCGAGCATGAAGAGATAACCGTCGGCGTCTTGAATGGCGTAGTCGCCGGTCATGTAGAGCTGCTTATCTTTGAAGTAGCCCCAGTAGCCTTTCACGAACCGCTCATCATCATTCCAGAGGGTGAGCAGGGTGCCGGGCGGCAACGGGCCGTGCTCGACGAGGAACCCCTTCTCGCCGGGAGGCACGCGATTGCCATCGGCATCGACCACTTCCAGGCGATGCCCGAAGGCCGGTTTGGTGGGCGAACCGGGCTTGATCGGCAGCAACTCAACCCCAACCGGATTAGTGACCATCGGCCAGCCGCTCTCGGTTTGCCAGTAGTGATCGATCACCGGCACGCCGAGCGCTTCGGTGGCCCATTCGTAGGTGGGCGCGTCGAGCGGCTCACCGGCAGCATACAGAATCTTGAGCGAACTGATGTCGGCGTTGCGCATCCAGTGTTCGGGGAACTTGCGCAGCGCCCGCAATGCGGTCGGCGCAGTGAAGACATGAGTCACGCCATACTTCTCGATTACCCGCCACCAGACGCCGGGGTCAGGGTGATCGGGGCGGCCTTCGTACACGACTGTCGGCACGCCCTTGAGCAGCGGAGCGTACACGATGTACGAGTGGCCGACGACCCAACCGATGTCGCTGGTGCTCCAGAAGACATCGCCATCGCCACAGTTGTAGATCGTGCTCATGCTGGCGTAGAGCGCTACCATGTATCCGCCGGTATCACGGACGACGCCTTTGGGTTTGCCGGTCGTGCCAGAGGTGTAGAGAATATACGAGGGATCGGTGCTGAGCATCCGGGCCGGTTCGATGTACCGTTCGCTGCGCTTGGCCAGTTGCTCGTGCCAGTCGAGATCGCGCCCCTTTTTCAATTCAACCGGAACCAGGCCGCGATTGAGCACCAGCACATCGCGCACGCTATCAGTGTTAGCTTCATCAAGCGCCTTATCGACGATCTCCTTCAAAGGCACTGCCAATCCTTTGCGCATCCCGGCATCAGCGGTGACGATCAGCACCGGTTCAGCGTCATCAATGCGCGAGGCGAGCGATGTGACCGAGAAGCCGCCGAAGACCACCGAGTGGATCGCGCCGATGCGCGCGCAGGCAAGCATGGCAAAGATGGCTTCGGGCACCATCGGCATGTATATGATCACCCGATCGCCTTTGCGCACCCCCAGATTGTGGAACAGGCTGGCCAGACGATTGACTTCCCGGTACAGTTCAAAGTAGGTGAGCGTGCGGGATTGGCCGGTTTCGGCGCTTTCCCAGATCAGGGCAGCCTGACCGCGGCGTTTCCCAAGCGCATGACGATCAACGGCGTTATAGCAAAGGTTGGTTTCGCCGCCGACAAACCAGCGGGTGAATGGCGCATTACTGTAATCGAGCACCTTATCCCATGGTTTGTACCAGTGCAATTCAGCAGCGAATTCAGCCCAGTATCCTTCCGGGTCTTCGATTGAACGACGGTAAGCGGCTTCGTAGCTCACAGCGCTCCTCCTCTTTGAGCTTGCCAGGACTTTGTGTGGGAAATGGATTGGTTGACCTATTATACCATTGCCGAGACTGAGAGAGGATGGCGTATTGCGGGAAAAGCGTATAGAAGAGATAACGCTAAAGTGACATTATTTTATTGAAGCGCATCATACCGCGACCAGTCAAACCACGACCGACATTGTTGCTGCTGCTGTTTGGGAGCGCGGTCAAAGCAGAGATGTGGTTTCCGCTGCCCAACAAGCGAGGGGGAATATTTTCGTGAATCGGCGGGTCGAGAATGGTTCGCTCTACCGTGTCTGCGCCGCGCTGCGCGCAGCTCGCACTGACATGCGGAACGCGGGAGCGTGCCGCGCCGCCGTCATCCCGGTCATACCAGCGTTAGGTGCGCCATAAGCTCTGCCAAAGCAACCAATACCCCTATCACACCAACTTTAGGTCTACAATAAGCTATGTCCAGGCAATCGATACTCGCATCGCCCCCAACTGATTGTTTCAAGGGCGGACAGAACGTATGATCGGTACGGCATTCCATGGCTTGGGGACGCCTTAGACGCCCTCACCCCCTATCCCCCCTCTCCCGCACGCGGGAGAGGGGGAACGCAACCCCAAGCCTGTGCCGTTCCGATGAGGCAAAACGAAGCTGGCGCACATGTTTTCTGTCCGCCCTTGAACCTGATTGTTCGGGGCAGAGGAGGGTTTGTGTGGCTGCCCAATACGTGACCATCTATCTAAAGTTGGTATCACTCCCGCCTTACCGTTCTCTCGGCGGCAGGGCTTGCGTGGCTGCCCGGTACGTGACCATGTGCCTAACGTTAGGATTACCCGTGGGATTGTGAACCGGCAACGACCCGCATGCAGGCAGCGCACCTGCATCCGGGTCGCGCAGAGATGGGCGACGAGCAGATTAGCGGTGCAGCATCTGAATCCGTTCGCGAATGGCCATCACCTCGCTCCGCAGACGGCTATCGGTATTGATCTCTTCGGCAATCTTCTCGCAGCCGTACATCACCGTCGTATGGTCGCGTCCGCCGAGCAGATTGCCAATATCGACCAGCGAACTCTCGGTCTCTTCGCGGAGCAGATACATCGCCACCTGGCGAGGGATGACTACATGGCGCGAGCGATTGCGCGCGCGCAGTTGTTCAACTTCGATCCCGTAATGTTCACTCACCAACTGCAAAATCGTTTCAGCGCTGGCCCGGCGCCGATGCTGGTTGCCGAGCAGATCGGCGAGCGCAGCGGTCGCTGTCTCAATCGTGATCCGCGCGCCGTGGAGATTGGCGTAGGCCGCCACCCGATTGAGGCTTCCTTCCAGCTCGCGGATATTACTCTGAATCTTGTGGGCCAGAAAATCAATGACCTCATCAGGAACGTGCAGCCCGATCTGTTCGGCTTTGGCGCGCAGAATCGCGGTGCGCGTTTCGAGATCGGGCGGCTGCACATCGACGATCAGTCCCCATTCAAAGCGTGAGCGCAACCGCTCTTCGAGGGTCAGAATGGCCTTCGGCGGACGATCAGAGCTGATCACAATATGCTTGGCGGCTGAATGGAGGGTGTTGAAGGTGTGAAAAAACTCTTCCTGGGTCGCATCTTTGCCAGCAATAAACTGAATATCATCGATCAGCAAGACATCGATGTTCCGGTAGCGCATGCGGAACTCGTCGGTCTGCTGGCGACGAATGGCATTGATCAGGTCGTTGGTAAACTTCTCTGACGAGACATACAACACATTAATTTCGGGGTCACGGTCGAGCACGCGATTGCCGATGGCGTGGAGCAGGTGCGTTTTTCCTAACCCCACCCCGCCGTAGAGGAAGAGCGGGTTGTACGCCTGACCGGGATTATCGGCGACGGCAAGGCATGCAGCGTGCGCCAGCCGGTTGTTGGAGCCAACGATAAAGCGCGAGAAGGTATAGCGGGGATTAAGCATCCCGGAGCGCATGGCGCTATCGAGATCAAGCTGCACGGCGCGTTCGCCGGTTGACTGACTCGAGCCGGGCGATGGTGTGGGCAGCTCGGTCAGCGCCGGTTCTGACCAGCCATTGCGGGAGGAAGAAGTTGGTTCTGGTCGGGTTGACTGATTCGCAAGCAGCACCTGCACCTGCACCGGATAGCCCACCACACGGGTGAGCGCGTTGCGCAGCGGCATCAAAAGACGGTTTTCCAGCCCTTCCTTTTGCCCCGGTGACGCGACCCCGATCAGCGCAGATCCGCTATCCAGCGATAGCAGGGTGGCCTGGCGCAAAAACGCCTCATAATCGTGCCGGGAGGTTTGTGACTGCATGGCGGTGAGCGCCGCCTTCCAGATTTGTTGGAGATTCACGCTGCGCCTCCTTGCAAACCGGGCCTCGTCGCAACGCGCGCCACACAATGAATGACCCGCGCCGAAACGCGGGGCAACAACACCATTGTTGGCAGTGATCGCGCGCTCGTGGTGAGAGCCGGTGGCAAGTCTTCAGTTTGACGTGGTGTCATCATACTCGATCTGTTCTCGTAATTCAAGCAACATAACGCGAGAGATCTATCAATTTTTCTTATAGTGATGCCTTGTGGTAGAGCATGGTTTCTTGTGATCTCGATGTGATAAAGGAAGTGTTATGTTGAGATGATCTTGTGGATAATTGTGGATAAATCGAACTGTTCCTCGCCTTGTCGATCAGGGAAGATCGCTCTCTGACGCGCTCTACCCTGATCGCTACGACAGCAGTGACGCCGATCGCTCCATGTGGATAACAGGTGGACAGATGGAGAGAAGACGGTGGATAGCGCCACCGGCACTTGCGCAGCGATGCGCAATGGCGAACAGACTGCGTGGACGATAACGGGCGCGGATGGCGTTGAGATGGGATGGGGTGCCTCTCGCTCACGCCGTTTCCCGCAGCGCGCGCGAGAGGTGGAGTGAGGCATGATCGGGCGCGTCGTAATGAGGCACATCGGGTGAACGATCACATCGTCTTCGCCCTTGCGCGATCGTGGATGGGGTTTACCCGGCGTGGTCATCAGGGAAATCGAGCGGCGGCAAATCAGCCAGACTGGTGAGGCCGAACTGCTGTAAGAAGGTCGGGGTCGTAGCATACAGGATCGGGCGCCCAAGGGTTTCCAGGCGACCGGCCTCACAGATCACATCGCGGGCCAGCAACGCGCGCAGCGCAGCGCTGCTATCCACTCCCCGGATGGCATCAATCTGGGCGCGAGTGATCGGTTGGCGGTAGGCAATGATTGCCAGGGTCTCTAAGGCGGCCTGCGAGAGTCGCTGTGCCGGCTGCGCCCCAAGCAAGCGGCGAATGGCCGGCGCGGCTTCGGGCGCGCTGACCAGACTGATCTGATCGCCGTGGCGTTGCAGGCGCAGACCGCGACCGGCATACAAGACTTGCAGTTCGTCAATCGCCGCAGTTACCTCTACTGTCGGCAATTCCAGGGCGCGCGCCAGTTGTTCAACGGTTACGGGTTCACTGGCAACGAAGAGGAGCGCTTCAACCAATTGTGCGGTTGTGAGTGATGGACTGGTTGACGTCAGCTCCGGCAACGATGGCTGACGCAATTCAGTCGTCACGGCTGATGAATCGTGTTCGCTCATGGTGAGAATATTCGCTCAGATCTATCCCTATCCATCTCATCTGGCTTATGGTATCATATTGGCTGCATTTGCGGGAACGAAAGGACTTTGCCAATGAGTGAGCGCCGTCGCGGCATAACTCGCCGGCATGTTATTGCTGGCTTCTTTACTCTGCTTGGCTTTCTCATGCTGGTCAATTATGTGCCGGCAGCCATCGCTGGCGATCCGACAATTACCCGGATTGCGCTGGCGGTGCCGCAGCCGGTCATCGTTTTTCCAACTGCGTTGAGTCTCAGTGTGATCGGTCTGGTCGCGCTAACGGCTGGTATTCTGGCCTTGAGCAATCGGGCGCACCGCTGGGCCAACGGCTTGTTGTGGACGAGCGCAGTATTACTGTTTCCGGCCATTCTGATCTGGGCGGCGGCGGGCAAACAGACCAATGCGACGGTTATGGTCAGCGAGTCATTGCGCCTCGGCACACCGCTGGCATTGGGAGCGCTGGCCGGAATCTGGGCCGAGCGTTCAGGGGTCATCAACATTGCCATTGAGGGTATGATGCTCATGGGCGCGGCCTGCGGTTTCGCGATCTTTATCTTCACCGGCAATATCTGGATGGGTGTCATTGGGGCAGTCTTGATTGGCGGCGTGATGGCGTTGCTGCATGGCTTCCTCTCGATTTCGCTCCGCACCGATCAGATCATCAGCGGCACCGTGGTGAATATTCTGGCAATTGGCCTGACCGGTTATCTGCGTCGCCAGTACATTGTCACCCAGGGTGGCGGGCGGGTGACGTTGCCGTCACTCTCAACGATGATAGCCGATGCCGGGCTGCCCGATCTGGCCCGCTCGCTGGAAGCAATTCCCATCATCGGGACACTGATCTTTGGCGGTAAGCCGATCTTCTTTGCCATGCTGCTGCTGGTCATCATGACGCACGTGGTCTTGTTTATGACCCGCTGGGGATTGCGCACGCGCGCCGTAGGCGAGAATCCGAAAGCGGCAGACACCGTAGGCATTTCGGTCAACCGAATGCGCTATCTGAATGTCTTCATGAGCGGCTGTATCGCCGGGCTGGGCGGGGCCTGGTTCTCACTCGAAACTGTGGGCAATTTCGATGACGGCATGACAGCCGGCAAAGGATTTATTGCTCTCGCCGCCATGATCTTCGGCAAGTGGATGCCGTTTGGCGCATTCGGCGGCGCGATGTTGTTTGGGTTTGCCGAAGCGTTAGGCACCCGGTTTCAAATCCTGCAGGTGCAGGTCTTTGGCGGGCCGGTGCCGGTGCAGTTTTTGCAGGTCATCCCGTATGTAGTAACGATGGTGGTGCTGGCGGGGTTGATCGGGCGCGCGGTTGGGCCGGCGGCGGTTGGGAAGCCTTACGAAAAATAGCCTGTGGCGACGCATCATTGTGGGCAAGGCAGGGAGGCAGATGAGCCTGACCTGCCTTGCGGTGTTGTTTATGCCAGACCTTCCGCTTCCAGCCACGCCTGCACGTCGCTATCGGTTGGGCTGGTTTTGCCACCGGGGATGTAGCGGTATCGATCGCCGTATCCTTCCATCACCTGATTGCGCAGCGCTTCAGCCTCGGCACTGGGATCGGTATCAGGGACTCGCAGCACTTCACCGGAGTGCAGGTCGAGGTAAAAACTTACTGCCGGATCCGTTTCGCCCAGTGCAGCACGAATTTGTTCGCGATTGATGTTAGCGGCCACAACTTCCTCCAGTGAGTTGGCGGCGGTATCCAACGACCGCCAGATCGTCAGGATGGTACACGAACCTGCCCGCTCTCGCAAGTTGGCATCACAGCAACGTTTATTGCCGTAGAACGTACATATCAAGTGAGGAGTGCGTGTGAGCGAGCCGCAACAGGACGAGCAAGAGCTGGTTGCCCGCGCCTGCGCAGGCGACCAATCAGCCTGCGCCGTTATTGTACAACGATATACCGGCGTCTTGTACAATCAAGCCTATCGCATGCTGGGCGATGTGTATGAGGCAGAAGATGCCGTTCAGGAAGTTTTTCTGCGCGCGTTTCGCAATCTGTCCAGCTACGATCCGGCGCGCCGATTGGTCACCTGGTTGTTGACGATTGGGTCAAATTATTGTATCGATCGATTACGCCGACGGCGGTTTCACTGGTTGACGCTTGAGGATGTTGCGTTCTGGTTGCCAAGTTCATCACCTGGGCCAGAGCGCAGCGCGATGCAAGGCGCGAATCGTGAGGCGGTGCAACGAGCGCTGCAACGCCTGCCTGAAAGTTATCGTGGCGTGACCGTGTTGCGTTACTGGCACGACCTTTCTTATGATGAAATTGGGGCGGTGTTGGGATTGACCGAAGCGACCGTGAAGACACGCCTGCATCGCGCGCGCAAAATGCTGCAAGAAGCGCTGGCTGAGGAGGGTTTATGGAGCGCGGAAGGAATAGCGGGATAACCGACGAGGAATTGGCCGAGGCCGAAGCGGCGACGCGCGCCTTGCTGGCGCGCTGGGGTGAGCCGCACCTGGTCTCGCCTCCGTCCGATCTGTCTGCCCGGGTTGTGCGGCGTTTCACTGCCGCACCTTCATTCAACTGGCGCTGGCTATGGCTGACTGTGCCATTGTTTGCCTTTGTCGTAGGCATCTGGGGAATCTGGTTCGACAGCAATGGACCGGCAGCTCTGGTTGGCAGCGCAGAGACGGCGCCCGGTCGATATCTGCTGGCGCTGACGCTGATCGCGAAGCCGCTCTGGTACGCATGGATCGACCATCTGATGTGGTGGTTGGCCGGGCTGGCGGTAGTGATAGTGAGTGGGCGGCTCTGGTGGCGAATGGTTGTTGATGTAAAGCTGGCAGAGGTTGAATAGTGATGCGACGCGGCTGGGCGCTGATTGTGGTCATTATGTTGATCCTGAACTGGTTCCCAAGCCTGACGCATGCTCAGGAACCGGCAGCGCTGGTCATCGCTGCTGAGACGCGCTATCGGGGAAATGTAACCACATTTGATCGCCCGATCATCATCTTAGGTGAAGTCGATGGCGATGTGACGAGTTGGTCGGGCACGATCACTGTGCGCGGGATTGTGCGCGGTGATGTCATCAGCTACACAGGCGCTATCGAACTGGCGCGCGGCGCAGTGGTCGAAGGGCATGTGCTGTCAGTTGCCGGAGGGGTGACCGTTGAGGCGGCAAGTGATTTGCAGGGTGCCGTGATCGGTATGGAACCACTGGCTGGATCGGCGCTGGCTACGGCCCTGATCGGTGCTATCAGCGGTCAAAGCAGTTCGCGACGCTGGTTGCCGCCCGGTGTTGGCGGACTGATCGGTGCGCTGATGACGACGTTACTAAGTGTTGCGCTGGCATTAATCTGGCCCCGCCGCACTGCCGGGATTGGGCGCGCCTTGCGGGCTGCGCCGCTGCGCAGCGCGTTCGTCGGCTTCCTCTCAACCGTGCTGCTTGCGTTGTTTGTCCCCTGGCTCTTCGCCGCGCTCACGTTGAGTCTGGTTGGGCTGGCGCTGTTTCTTCCGCTCCTGATCGCGCTCCACCTGCCGTATTTGATTGGTTTTGCCGGGGTGGCGCGAGCTGTAGCGGCAAGCTGGCCGCCCGGTTGGGGGTTAAAACCGCCAATCGCTGCTGGGCTTGGCGCAGTGATGATCTTGACGCCTCTGCTCGTTCTCGGCATCGCAGCCCCGTGGCTGGCTGTGGCCATCGGGTACATGATTGCCGCTTGGGGATTGGGCGCTGCACTGATCAGTCGCGGTGGAGCGATGCCGGTCTGGCGTGAACTGGGCTTATCAGGGTAATGATCATGACCTGAGATCATCCGTAGGGGCGACCAATATTTCGCCCCTACGGATGGCCGCATTCCGCGTTGCGCTTACTTGCCGGCCTGACGTCGTTTCAGTTCATAACGGATCATCCCGGCGATGCTCATCTGTGACCAGCTTCGCGCAACCACGCCTGCCGGCCCATCATCGGGGTAGGGAACCCAACGCGCGGCTAGGGCTACGACATCGGAATCGCCGTCATCGAGGGCGCGCTGCACCAGATCAACCAGCTCATCGAGCCGTTCGGCGGCATGGCTGAGCTGATAGGCAACATCATTGTGCGGCCCGTAGTGAGTCAGGTAGATGCGGGGCAGGTTAAGCGCCTGCAATCTGGCAATCGTGGCCCGATGCGCTTCCAGATTGTAGGTCGGAACCGGAGTTACTGGAAAGACCAGATTCCACCGATCCATTGCCAGACCGGCTGCATCGCCGATAAAGAGCCCGCCGCTCTTGTGGTCAAGATACGACAGGTGATCTGGCGAGTGGCCGGGGGTTTCGATAGCAGTCAGCACCACATCACGACCCAGATCGAGATGCAAATGCTCGGCAGGGCGGATACGTTCGGCTGGGATCGGCAAGAGTTCACCGTGCAGCGGCCAGGCCTCTTCGCCCACTGCGCGGCGCACGCTGGCCATCAGCTTGGTCGGGTTCACCAGATGTTCCGCCACGCTGCTGTTGATGTAAACGAACGCATAAGGGAGCGCAGCGGCCAGATGACCAGAACCGCCACAGTGATCCATGTGAATGTGGGTGCAGAGGATGTGGCGCACAGCCTCGCGCGGAATACCGAGCGTCTCAAGGCCGGCCAGTGTCTTCGGCACAGTGAGGGCGGTGCCGGTTTCGATCAGGGCAATCTCCTCCCCGCGCACCACATACGTTACTCCCACTCCCGGCAAACCAAGCAGGTCGTGATCGATAGCGGTGATGTGATCGTCAACCGTCAAAATCTCCATCGTGTCCCTCATTCAGTCAATGGCGTCTCTCTGGCATCCACGATACTGATCAGGGCGATCGCAGGTGATCGACATCCAGGCCGGATGCAAAAACAACATCACAAACGGCAACGGCGCGCGCCGTTGCCGTGGCGCCCTGATCCCCTGATTCATGGTAGGCAATCCGGTTACTTGCCAGAGCCTCGCCGACGGCGGCGGCGCTGACCAGTGACTCCCTCTGCCGGAGGGTTGACCGATGGCGCAGCAGCCTTCGTCTTTCTCGGCTGAGACGAAGCCTTCGCCCTGGGCGGTGTTGATGGTTCACCGGCTGGCGATTTGCCCGGCGCAGCAGCAGACTGCTTTGTTGTCGGTTTGGCTCTGCGTTGCTGGCGTGGTTGCTGAGCGGCTGGGGTTGCCCGATCTGCCTCCCGGCTTGATTCTACTGATGATGGTAACATGGAAGCGGACGGTGTTTCGTCATGTTCGAGCAGACTGAGATCGTCGTTCCAATCAAGATAGTCAATCTCGTCGCGCAGCATCCGGCGTTCGCCGCGCTCAGGCTTTGCCGGACGTGCCGGCGTAATGCCTTCAGCGGCGCGCGCGCGGGCCAGCGCTGCAACCTGCTCGGTGGCAAGCGTGATCTGAGCCAGATCGTAGGTCTCGATCATCCCGCTGCTGGCCAGTTGCACCAGCACCTGTTGCTTCAACACGTGTTGACCGGCCACCTCACCTGGACCATCGGGCGTCATCACCCATGTGCCCCGTTTGGGCAACTGGCTGCGCATGTCGAGGTATTGTTCGTGTTCGTAAGACAGGCAGCAGAGCAGGCGGCCGCAGACCCCGCTAATCTTGCTCGGATTCAGCGGCAGATCCTGGTCTTTAGCCATCTTGATCGTCACACGCGCGTAATCGGGCAGAAACGAGGCGCAACAAAGGATGCGGCCACACGGGCCGATCCCGCCGATCATTTTGGCTTCATCACGCGGCCCGATCTGGCGCAGCTCGATTCTGGTCTTGAAGGTGCGGGCCAGATCGCGCACCAGTTGGCGAAAATCGACCCGCTGTTCGGCGGTGAAGAAGAACGTCAGGCGCGAGCCGTCGAACGAATACTCAGCCTTGACCAGCTTCATCGGCAGGTTGTGTTCTTTCACCTTCTCAGCGCAGCGCGCCAGCACCTCGTCGTGGCGTCGTTGCAGTTCGGCCATGCGCTTCAAATCGGCTTCTTCTGCGCGCCGCACAACCGGTTTTAGCTCGCCGACGATCTCATCATCACTCGCCTGACGCCGTTCGCTGGCCACTCTGGCCAGCTCAAGACCGCGCACCGTCTCGACAATCACCTGATCACCGGCACGAAGATCAAGATCGCGCGGGTCGAAATAGTAAATCTTGCCACTATCTTTGAAACGGATACCGATAACCTCTGGCATAACACTCCCTTATGTCCCGACGAAAGCAATCGTGGATTGACCGCCGGGTTTAGCGCGCGGGCCAAGCACTTTGTAGGCGCGCACGCGCTGTTGTTTTCCCTTGAGCTGCAACTCGCCCATTTCCTGCAACTCGAACTGATCATTGACAAGGCGTGCTGTGTCTTCGCCGATGAAGACAGTGCCAGGTTCGGCTGCCGTCTCGAGCCGCGAGGCCGTGTTGACCGTATCGCCGATTGCGGTATATTCGAGCCGATGGCGGGTGCCGAAGAAACCGGTGTAGGCCGGACCGGTATTGACGCCGATCCGAATGGTAAACGCCTTCTCAGGATCGAGGCGGCTGACCAGGCGACGTTGAGCCTGTTGCATCTCGACCGCAGCGGCTACGGCACGGAAGGCATGTTGTTCATCGAGGGGATCGTCGGGCAGGCGAGGCGCGCCAAAGACGGCCATGATCCCATCGCCGATGTACTTGTCAACGGTGCCATTGTAGCGGAAAATCACATCTGTCATCTCATGCAGATACTCGTTGAGCAAGTCTTGCACTTCGCGCGGCGATAATCGCTCAGAAAGGGCGGTAAATCCCTTCACATCAGCGAACAGGACGGTGACAATCTGTTCCTGCGCTTCCCATAATTTGCCGTGTTGAGCGACATAGCGGGCGAGCGCCTGCGCAACATTGGGCGAGAGGAAGCGTTCCAGATTCTGCCGCACCTGTCCCTGCACGCGCAATTCTTCGGTCAGGCGAGCGCGTTCAATGGCAACCGCAGCCAGATTGGCAATCGCCACGACGATATCGCGGTCACGCGGCGTAAATTGCTCGCGACCGGGCGAGTCGAGCAAGATCACGCCGATCGCCCCGCCCTGGGTGAGCAACGGCGCGCAAATCGCCGAACGAATATTGGCCGCGATGATACTCTTCGAGCCGGCGAATTCCATGCGAGCGTCGTGGGTCAAGACGGCTTCAGCGCGTTCGATCGCTTTGCGCACAATACTGCCGGCAATCGCGACATCACCGGTGCCGGGAGGAAAAATGACGCGCGGCACCAGTTCATCGCCTTTGCGCAGCAGGAGAAACCCGCGTTGAGCGGGCACCAGCCGGATCGTCTCTTCCATCACCAGATCGAGCAGCTCACGGTAATCGAGCACCTGATTGACGCGCATGCTGAGCTGGTAGAAGGCTTGCAAATCGGCTGGTTGCAGTTGCAACTCGTGAGCGGCAATCGCTTGCGACTCAGACGTAACCGGGAAATAGCGATTGTCGTCGAGGACAACGCTCTGCGCGGCGCGATCTTCGTAGACCAGCTCAAACGGGCCAATCCCGATCACGTCGCCATCGCTCAATTGTTCCTCTTTGACCCGTAAGCGGTTGACCGTGACCCCATTGCGGCTGTTCAAATCAACGACCCATGCGCGTCGGCCACGCAATTCAACTCGCGCATGCTTGCGCGAGACGATCGCATGGTTGAGGACAATCTCGTTGTCGAGCTGACGCCCAATCGTGATGCCACGTTCGGTGATCGGGAAGGTATGCGGTTCACCGTTGATGATGACGGTCAGACGCGCCATAGGTGTGCTCCCAGCCTGCGATTGCGAACCGCCAGTTACGCAACGATATCACCCCAGATAAGCTCGGCAATGTGGGTTGGCACAGTAATCGATAATCCCGGACGCTGGAGCGTGATGCCGACGGTTTGGGCGGCGCCCGTGATGGTAAAGGTTGCCCCTGGCACAAGACCGTTGGCTTCAAGAAAGGCAACGATCGGCGTCTCTTCTTCCGCCTCTTCAACAATGCGCCGGATGGTGAACGATTGTCCGGCCTGCACCGTATCGAGCCGGGTAGCGCCGGCAAACTGGTCGCTCTGGCCGGGAATGGGGTTTCCGTGCGGGCAGGTGGTGGCCTGTCCGACCAGCGCCATAATGCGCTCTTCCATCACCGGCGACAGGGCATGCTCGAGCCGAACGGCTTCTTCATGGATGAGATGCCAGGGCAATCCCATAATATCAACGAGAAATCGCTCCAAAATCCGGTGACGACGCACCATCGCTTCCGCAAGTTGCAATCCCTTCGGCGTAAGATTGATTTCGCCGTGCGCATTCCGCTCGATCAGCCCTTTTTCGAGCAGACGAGCGACGATGTGGGTCACGGTCGGCGGTTGGACTTTCATCCAGCGCGCTAACCGCGCCGCGATCACCGGTTCGTTCCGCGCTGACAGATAGTAGATCACTTCGAGATATTCTCGCTCTTTCGCAGTGGGTTCACCGCCAGCGCTGGTCTGCCGACGGCGCAATGATGGGCTTGACTGGGTATTGGTCACAGTTGCCTCCTTGATACCAACCAGAAACGTCTTGGGTTGGCGCTCGTGGGCAAGACTCTGTCGCAGGACAGAAATGTATCATTGTTCATTATAACAGACGCGATCTGATTGCGCCGAGATGGTATACTGCAACCATCGGGATCGATCTACATACACGGAAAGAGAGCAGGGAACGCTGTATGAGCACAGGAAAAACGCTGGTCGACTTGATTCGCGAGAAGACGGGGGTGAGCGCCGAGCAGGCACAACAGGCGATCGATGTTGTCACCGGCTTTCTGAAAGAGAAATTGCCTGAACCGGTGGCAGCCCAGATCGATGCGCTGCTGAAGGGTGATGTGAGCGCGGTTGCCGCGCAGCTCGATGCCGCGAAGAATATGCTGGGCGGCCTGTTGGGCGGGAAGAAGGAATAATGTTGAGGTGCTGACATGATGATCGGCGGCGTCATCTTTCTGGTGCTGGCCGTGATCTTCTTCGTCGTGGCGCGCGCTAACGCCAGAAAGTTGCAATTGCTCAACGCGGTCGAGACGTATGATGCCGCCACACTGACGGCCATCCATCACCGGATTACCACTGCGCTGGGCGCGCAGGGTCTGGCGCAGCCCTGTGAGGTGGAGGGGACGATTGAATGCGATGCGCCCCTGACCGGGCCAATCTCTGGTCGCCATCTTGTTGCCTTTACCCATACGACGACGCGTGAGTTTGAGGAACGGGTGACAGTGACCAGCAATGGCCGCTCGGAAACGCGGGTCGAGCGGCGCAGCGAACAGGCGCAGCAGAATGAACAGCGTGTGCCGTTTTTTGTTCGCGATCAGACCGGGCGTGTGCAGGTGTTGCCGGCTGGCGCTACGATTGAGCTGGTTGAGACCGGTCAACGCTTCGTCGAGACGCCGGAACCATGGCGGGGCGCCACCCGCGCGCTCGGCCAGCGGCAGGTGGAACGCGGGCTGGAAGTCGGAACGCGGGTATTTGTGCTCGGCGCCGCGATTGATCATGGCGGTGCCGTAGCAGTAGCGCATCATCCGTCAGACAGTAAACAGGCGTTTCTGGTCAGTCGCAAGAGCGAACAGGAGCTCGCGCAGTCAGCGGCAATCTGGGCGCGCAATATGCAGTATGCTGCGATTGGAAGTGGTTTGGTCGGGTTGTTGCTGGTAGGCTGGAGCATGTTTGGCGGCGGATAGCAGGGCGCGCATTCGGATACCGCAGAACGCAGGAATGAACTGGCGTGTTACGAGGAGGGCGACGTCAGGCGTCGCCCTCGTTGTGCTGGCAAATACTTGTGTAATCAGATAAGTTGTGATACAACACTCAGGGATAGCAGGCGCAGGGCCTGCGGTTGTGGAATATAGCGCAGCAGGCAATCCCAACCTGTTGCTGATCTGTCGATACACGAGGAGCGCATGCGCATTGCAATGCTGAGCGTTCATAGCAGCCCGCTGGCTCGCCTGGGGGGGAAAGAGGCTGGCGGGATGAATGTCTATGTGCGCGATCTGGCCCGCGAATTGGGGCAGCGGGGCGTGTTGGTTGATATTTTTACCCGAAGCCAGGATCGGGCGACGGCGACAGTGATGCCGTTAGCGCGCGGCGTGCGTCTGATCAGCCTGCATGCCGGCCCGGCAGCGCCTTACGATAAGAATCAGCTCTTGACCTATCTGCCCGAATTTGTCAGTCGGGTGCGCTGTTTTGCCGATGGTGAAGATGTAAGTTACGATATTCTGCACAGCCACTACTGGCTGTCGGGCGAAGTGGCTCTGGAGCTGCGCCGGGTCTGGCGCGCGCCAGTCGTGCAGATGTTTCACACTCTGGGCGCGATGAAAAACCATGTGGCTCGTTCCGCCGAGGAGGTAGAGACGCGGCGGCGGATTGCAATCGAGCGACGTTTGATGCACGAGGCCGATGTGATTGTCGCGGCTACTCCGCTTGACCGGGCGCAGATGGTCTGGCATTATGGCGCCGATGCCAGCCGGATCCGGGTCATTCCCTGCGGCGTTGATCTGCGGCGCTTTCAACCCGGTGATCAAGCGGCTGCGCGCGCGGCGTTGGGTCTCGATGCACAGGCGATCGTGCTGGTTTGCGTGGGGCGCATGGAGCCGCTGAAGGGTATGGATGCGCTGATCCGGGCCGCAGCGCGACTGACGCAGCGGAATCCGGCCTGGCGCGAACGGTTGCAGGTTCTGCTGGTCGGTGGTGAAGACGAGACGCAAACTATGCGCTGGAATGGCGAACAGCGCCGTCTCGATCGGCTGCGGCGCGAATTAGGATTGGCGCAGCAGGTACAATTTGTCGGTTCGCAGCCTCAGGAATGCTTGCCGCTCTACTATAGGGCGGCTGATGTCGTCGCTGCGCCCTCCCATTATGAGTCGTTTGGGTTGGCCGCGCTCGAGGCCCTGGCCTGCGGCGCAGCGGTTGTGGCATCAAATGTAGGGGGCCTGGCGTTGACGATCGAGGATCGACGGAGCGGACTGCTCTTTCCGCCCGATGATGATGCGGCGCTGGCCGCACAGATTGAGCATGTGCTGCTTGACCGCGAACTGGCCGCGCAGTTGCGAGCAGCGGCAGTGCAGCGCGCAGCAGAATACGGCTGGCCGGCCATTGCCCGCCGGATTATGACACTGTATGATGAGCTGCTGGCAGTGGCGCCAGCGCGACGATTGGTGCGCGTATCGTGAAACGAACATGGGCGTTAGTGATTGTTGGCGCGCTCTACTTCGGGGTTGGCTGGCTATTGTCGGCCATTGGGCCGAGTCTGCCCGGACTGGCGTTGCGCGCTGGCCGGCTGGTGACCGAGTTGGGCGCGATCTTTACCGCATTTTCGCTCGGTGGAGTGCTGGCTTCGATCGGTGTAGGCGCTGCGATTGGGCGCTGGGGAATGCGTGCCGTGATCGTGGCAGGCACTGTCCTGATGGGCAGCGGCATGCTCATCGTCGGCTTTGTGCCAGCGCTGACCGGATTAGTGCTGGGCGCCGGCATGGCCGGGTTTGGTTACGGCGGGATGCTGGCTGGCGGCAATCTACTCATCGCTCGGCTCTTTAATGGCGCTGCCGGAGCTATTAATGCGCTGAACCTCTTTTTCAGCGTTGGCTCGATCGGTGGGCCATTGCTGGTTGCCGCAATGATTGCGCTGTTTGCCCAACCACAGATTGCGCTGTGGCTGGGAGGTCTCTTCATGCTGATGTTGGTCTGGCCCGCGTTGCGCCTGCGGGAGCCAGCGCCGGTATCAGCGACGCAGATGGCCGGCGCGCCGCGCTGGCTGGCAGCCGTGATGACCGGTTTGCTGATGTTTACCTACATCGGCACGGAAGTCGGGATTGCGGGCTGGATTGCGCTGATGCTCGAACGCGGCGCTGGTCTGGAAGCGCCGGTTGCGGCGCTGGGCAGCAGTCTCTTCTGGGGGATGTCAACCACTGGCCGTCTGGGAGCAGCATTGCTCGGTGATCGGATTGGCGCAGTGCCGATATTGAGCCTGTCGTTGACCGGGCTGGCTGTGGGCGGCGGTTTGTTGATCGTGGGAATTGCGCAGGTGGCTGTGGCGCTGTTGGCCGTGGCGTTGATCGGGTTGGCCTGCGGACCGATCTTTCCGACCAATATGCTCTTGATCACTCGCGCTGCCGGGCGGAGTGGCGCGGCGCTCAGTGTCGCGCTCACCATCGGCACGGGCGGCGGCCTCTTTCTCCCTGCGTTGTTCGGCCTGCTGATTGGCTGGTTTGGGCCGGCCAGCGGGGCCTGGCTGGTCGTGATCGATGCTGTAGTGATGCTGGCGCTGCTGCTGATTGCTCACTACGATCTGACCCGATCTGCCGCAGTGGTTAACGTCTCGCCAGTGTAGGGTAAGGCTGAGGAATGAGATGCGCTCGATCGATCTGAATTGCGATTGCGGCGAGAGCTTTGGCGCTTTCCATATCGGTGACGATGATGGCGTCTTGCCCTATGTTAGCTCGGCCAATATCGCTTGTGGCGGTCATGCTGGCGATCCAATCGTCATGCGACGGGTGGTGCAGCGCTGTCGCGAACTGGGGGTGGCTGTCGGCGCTCATCCAGGCTACCCCGATCTCTACGGCTTTGGGCGGCGCGTGCTGCCATTGAGCAGCGCCGAAATTGAAAATTGGGTGCTGGCGCAGATCGGCGCGCTGGCGGCAATTGCCCGCGCTGAAGGGGTCGAGCTGCGTCATGTCAAGCCCCACGGCGCGCTCTACAATCTGGCTGCGCGCGATGCGGCAGTGGCGGCGGCCATTGCCAGAGCGGTGGCCGCCTGGAGCCGCGATCTGGCGCTGGTGGGACTCGCTGGCTCAGAGTTGATTGCTGCGGGGATTTCTGCTGGATTGCCGGTGCTGGCCGAAGCCTTCGCCGATCGCGCGTATGAAGCCGATGGCAGGTTACGTGATCGACGCCATCCCGATGCGCTGATTACCGATCCGGCGGCATGTCTGGCGCAGGCAATAACGATTGCCCGCAAGCAGGCGGTGATTGCAGTCGATGGCACGTGCGTGCCGGTGCAGGCCGATACGCTATGCTTGCACAGTGACACGCCGGGCGCAGCCGCGCGCGCCGCTGCGCTGCGGCAGGGACTGGCGCAGGCGGGAATTGAGGTGCGAGCGCCGCAATGGTGACCGGTCGGGTTGATCTGTTTGGCGATTCCGCTTTTCTGGTGCGCTGGCCGACCGAGGTGGCAGCGGCTGGCGCGCCACTGGCGGCGATGGCTGCGTTAGCCGCTGATCCGCCGGCTGGACTGGTCGATCTCGTGCCTGCCATCGATTCGCTGCTGGTCTGTTTTGATCCACTGGCTGCCGATGATCGGCAACTGAGCGAACGGTTGCAGACGCTGGCCGCGCAGCCGCCGCTCCAGTCATTGCCGGCAGGTCGTGAAGTGGTCATTCCGGTGCGCTACGGCGGTGATGACGGCCCCGATCTGGAAGCAGTGGCCCAGCAGCTTCGGCTCACGCCGGCAGAGGTGATTGCGCTGCACACGGCTGCTGAACTGCGCGTGATGATGATCGGCTTCGCGCCGGGTTTCCCCTATCTCGGCTGGCTCCCGCCTGCGCTCCACCTGCCGCGGCGGACAACTCCGCGCATTGCCGTGCCTGCCGGCTCGGTGGCGATTGCTGTCGGGATGACCGGCATCTACCCGACGGTACTACCCGGTGGATGGCATCTGATCGGGCGGACAGAAGTTCGCCTGTTCGATCCCGCTGTTGATCCGCCCACCCTGCTCCAGCCGGGCGATCGGGTTCGATTCGCGGATGTTACGCCACGGCGTGGCTGATTCGCAGCCCATTTTTCGCTGTCGCGGCGGCAACCTGTCTGTCAGCGCTAGTGGGATTATGGTGGAAGGATACAGCGGATGCGGCGAACGCTGGTTTGCCTCGCGTGCCCCGTGATGATGAGAGCCACCCTGCGCGTTCTGATGTTCATGACTCGTCTTTGCATCCGGCAGTGACGATTGGATGATCTTATGCGCCTTCACGTCGTCATGGTTATCCTTGGCCATCAGTGGCAGCATCTGTTTGGAGCAGGCGACCTGAATGACGCGATGAGAAATGGTAACGAAGCGTCATCTGCAATCCATCAGTATGAT